>Ga0315906_10000013_pt1 | contig 241738 bp, 200 predicted proteins | sample LakEriMetagenome_4_FD_203526 | JGI IMG/M metagenome (GOLD analysis project Ga0315906, IMG submission 203526) | Freshwater fungal communities from buoy surface, Lake Erie, Ohio, United States - Buoy 2 MA122 | ecosystem: Environmental > Aquatic > Freshwater > Lake > Lake biofilm | place: USA...
TTGACGAATCGAAGTCATGTTCAGTTACCGGTTACAACCACCGTCAGGAGCAAGCAACAACCCCGGACAGCAAAGACTATTTTAGCGTCAGTTTGGCTGTCGGTCAGCTAATCCCCTAAAATTAAAGGAAAGCCTGGGAGGAAAACTAGAGTTATGACTTTTAATATCCGACAATTAGATAATTTAGACTACGATGAAGCCGAACCCTTATTAGAAGATTATATTACTGGAGCGATCGAAGAATATATCAATTCGCCAGAGGGAGAGGCCTATTATCAAGAAAAACAAGAAGGTGGTGGTTGGATTGCCAGCTTTATCGAGTTGGGCTATCTCTATGAAGGTTATACCCTTGCTACCATGACTAAGGCAGATGTGCAAATCTTAATGGAGAAGATTTTACCACGCAAAATTACTGTCCTCGATCCGACGGAAACGGAAGATGCTATCCCTGAATTAATTAGTTTTTGGCAATTTCTGGGACGAGAATATAAATTAACTCAGGCTAAGGCTATTATTAAATATTTAGAGCAATTAGGCGATCGCTTTAGTCAACTGATGAACAATCCCAGCAGTGGCGGTTTTATGAAAAATCTCCTGTTACAAGCGCATCAGCAGGGTTTTGATATCAGCAGTCAGGAGGGTTTAACAGCTTTTCAAGAAAAATATAATGCCGAACAACGCGCCAAACAGCAAGCGGCAGCAATATTGAAACAAACGCCTCCAGTTGTTCCTAAATCGGAAAATGTTCCCAAGGCAATGCAGGCCAAATATCAAGAAATTATCGATATTACCGATAAATTTGCCGCTCAATATCTTAATGAAGAATACGCCCAACTTATTCGCCAATTAACCGCAACTTTAGCTCGCAAGCGTCCCTCTCCCCTAGAAAAAGGTAAGGCTAATTCCTGGGCTGCCGGCATTACTCACGCCCTAGGAATGGTCAATTTTCTCTTCGATCCTAGTCAAAATCCCCACATTTCAGCCACAGAACTTTATAAAGCTTTTGGGGTTGCTCAAAGTACAGGACAAGCTAAATCAAAACAAGTGAGAGATTTACTGAAGATGTCCTATCTTGACTCAGAATGGGCTTTACCAAGCAATTTAGAGAACCATCCTAGCACTACAGTCCAGAAGTTAATCACTACCATGCTCGGTTATAGTTAGGGTTTGCCGCAAAAAGTCTGTTGATGGAGTTAGGAGGCACTCTTGCAGCAGTAGATTCCTGAATGACCCAATCTCGATCGATCTTGCCGACTAGACTCTAGTTACCTCTCCAGTTAAACTATAGTAGTCAATAGTTATAAAGTTTTAAACGATAACCTATTGTCAGCCTTTTTAACTGGTCACTTTATTACCCACCTATGTTAGACAGTTTCTCCCCCCAAACCTCTAGCGTCGTCCTCGCTTCGGTGGCGGACTATTTCAAAGTCCTGTCGGAAGTCAGTCGCCTACAGATTCTCAGTTGCTTGCAATTAGGCGCAATGAATGGTAAAGAAATCGCTGAAGCTACCGGACTGGGTCAAGCCAATCTCTCCAAACACCTGAAAGCTTTAACCCAATCGGGAATTATCTCGCGGCAACCCCAAGGAGTCAGCGTTTACTATCAAATTACCGACCCCGTGATCTATGATCTCTGTAAGGTGGTTTGCGATCGCATTAGTCAGCAAATGCGTCAACGGGCCAGAGAATTCGAGAGTCTGCCGGCTTTCCATCTCCCTAAATAGGGTCCGAAAAAGTTTGTTGCTGGGGTTAATCACAGAAACCAAAAACCTAACTAATACTATCCAAAATTACTCATGACTATGCTACAATAGTTTTATGAGTAGGTTGACCAGATCAGAAGCGGCTAAATTAAAAGGTGTAAGCGTATCGACATTAAGACGTTGGGAGTCTGAAGGTAAACTAATACCAGAAAGAACTGCTAACGGGCATCGTCGTTATACCGTCTCTCAGTTGCTTGGAGTAAAAGAGAATCTTTCCTATACTGTTGGCTATTGTCGCGTTTCTAGTCATGATCAAAAGAAAGATTTAGAACGTCAAAAAGAAGTTGTCGAATTGTTTTGCGCTTAAAACGGTTGGCAAGTTGAAATTATAGACGACTTAGGTTCAGGACTTAACTACAACAAAAAAGGATTAAAGCGATTAATTTGATTGATTGTTGATAGTAAAGTAGAGAGATTGGTCTTAACTCATAAGGATAGATTACTTAGATTTGGTAGTGAACTAATCTTTAGTCTGTGTGAGCAATTCGGAACTGAAGTTGTCATTATCAATCGAACTGAAGACAGTACATTTGAAGAGGATTTAGCGCAAGATGTCTTAGAAATTATTACGGTATTTTCCGCTAGATTGTATGGCTCTAGAAGCCATAAAAATAGAAAAATCGTAGAGGAGTTAAGAGACGTTGCTACTAGGATTCAAGACTGAGTTAAAACTAAATAATCAACAACGCTCATTATTAGCCCAACACGCAGGAACCGCACGTCATGCTTGGAATTGGGGTTTGGCTTTAACCAAGCAAATTTTAGACCATAATCAAGCTAACCCTGATGAAAAAATCAAGTTTCCTACGGCTATTGACCGACCTGAATGGTTGGTAGCATTGGTAAAATCAGAGCATGATTGGTATTACCAAGTGTCTAAATGCGCTCCCCAATGGGCGTTAAGAGCTTTATCCGATGCTTGGAAAAGATGCTTCAAGAAGATAGCTAAACCACCAAATTTCAATAAGAAAGGTAAACAGGATAGTTTCACTTTAGATGGGAACATTAAAATTGCCCATCAAAAGATAAAAGTTCCTGTGATTGGTTGGTTAAAAACTTACGAGCGGCTACCTGATGGATACCAGCCAAAATCTGTCACTATTAGTAAAAAAGCTAATAGGTGGTTTATTAGTTTTAAGATGGAAGTTGAACAGCAAACAACCAATAAAACTCATGATGTAGTTGGTTGTGATCTGGGAATTAAATCTTTGGCTACTTTATCGACAGGTGAAACGTTTGAAGGCTCTAAAAGTTATCGTAAATACGAAAAACAATTAGCCAGACTTCAATACTTGAACCGACATAAGGTAAAAGGTTCAAATAATTGGAACAAAGCCCAACGGCAAATAGCTAAACTTCATTTTAAAATAGCTAATATCCGTAAAGATACGTTACATAAACTCACCACTTATTTAGCCAAGAACCACGGCCAGATAGTAATTGAGGATTTAAATGTGTCTGGGATGATGGCTAATCACAAATTAGCTAAAGCCGTTCAGGATATGGGTTTTTACGAGTTCCGAAGACAACTTGATTATAAAACTCAGTTGTATGGTTCGGAATTAATCATAGCCGATAGGTGGTTTCCTAGCAGTAAAACCTGTTCCAATTGTGGGTACAAAAAAGAGTCTCTATCTTTAACTGAAAGAGTTTTTGAGTGTGAGCAATGCCATGTAGTTTGCGGTCGAGACTTGAACGCTAGTCTGAATCTAGCTTCTTTGGCGGTGAGTTCCACCGTGTCAGCTTGGGTCGTAGATAGTGCCGACACTACTACAGTGAAGCAGGAAGTTAACGTCAAATTTGCTCATGAGTAGATTTGAGTAAGTTTAACAGAACGGACTACGATCCTCGTTTTGAATCACATCCTTGACCCAATGTAAGCGATTTTCAATTTTCCAATGTCCTCTAATTCCCTGAGCAAGATGACGGCAGTTGGGCGCATGAGAGGTCAGATAGTAACCTGTTCGCTCTTGAAATAGCCCTACCTTAATAAGGGGGTGTCAATAGGCGGGGAAATCTGATAATTTTTAACGCCTACCTACTTAAATCAGTTAATCAAACCTGAATAATTCTGGTTTGTCGCCCAAAAAAACGGGTTTCTTCAAGAAACCCGTTTTCTGTGTTTAGTGACAGAGTAGCGGCTTAAATGTGTAATTAATTTTGCTTAGGCACTTATTAATCGCTACAGTTTCTCTTGTCTAGTTATGAGCGACTGAATTGGAGATACCAGCTTAGATTTTCCTCCTATTCACACAAGAGGATAACCATTGTTTTTAGACTATGAAAACCATACAAATTAAGCTATTAACACAACTTAACAATATAAACATCGCCTTACCGGTGGCATCCCAGATAATCTCAACAGTTATAACCCAGAATATAGAAGTAATAAGGGGATAGCCAATAGCTATATGCTCTAAATTTGGTTAAGTTTTTTTAAAGTTCTTGTGAGGTTACTGAAAATTTCTTGACATAGCTAGGTAGCCTAGGCTAGACTCGCGGATGAGTTTTTAGATCAATTTGATATTCCCTAACCAATTATTCTCCTAATCTCTCGATTGGCTTTGTTGTCCATTGGGATATTTGGGATATTGTTGTGCAAATTTATCGATTTTGCCACCAAAATATCGCTGAATCCTGTTTAATTCTCTTTTTTATCCCCAGTTCATCCCATGCCTAATACCCCTTACAACCTCACAACCAACGTAACCCTAGAATCTGCGTTACCCCTCGATTCAGATATTACTTCTGCGCTACAACAGGCAACGCTGTTAATTTCTGGCAAATTACAACAGTTTGCCGATGATTCTGCCTTTGGCGACAAAATACAGGTAGCCTTTGGCACAGCAGTTAATACTGATGAATTACAAAGCCAGTGGCAAGCAGGCGATTTAACTGGCTTTCCCATCATGGAAATTGTTGCAGGAAATGACCTTAATGGGGCAAATGGGGCTTATGCAATAGTAAATAATCGAATTTACCTATCTTACGAGTTTCTGAGTCAGAATCAGGGCAATTTAGGGGCAATTGTCGCCCTGCTGTTGGAGGAATATGGCCATTATGTGGATGGATTGTTGAATAGTACAGATGCGCCGGGAGATGAGGGGGCAATTTTTGCCTCGTTGGTATTAGGAGAAAGTCTGTCTGAGGAGGCTTTGGCCTATATGAAAGCGGAGGATGATGCGGGGGTAATTAGTATTGGTGGCGTGAGTATTGCAGTTGAGAGAGCAACCACTACCGAACCCTCTCTTGTCGCCGATATTAACTCTACTAGCTTTGGCTCTAATCCCAGCAACTTTATTAAAATTGGAGACATTCTCTATTTCACCGCTAACGATGATGTCAATGGCATCGAACTGTGGCGAGCCAATCCGGCTACTGGTGTTGTCTCGCTACTCGATATTTATCCCGGAAGTAATACTTCCAGCGTCAGCAACCTAACAGATGTCAATGGCACACTGTATTTCACGGCATTTAATGGCATCAACGGAACAGAACTTTATCGCATTGATAACACCACCGGAAATCCCGTTCTGATTGACATTAATTCAGGAAGCGGTTATTCATGGCCGAGTAATTTAACCAATGTCAACGGGACGCTCTACTTTACCGCTAACAATGGCAGCAACGGGACAGAACTTTATCGCATTGATAACGCCACCGGCAATCCGGCTTTAATTGATATTGTGTCGGGTAGCAGTAGTTCTTCTCCCCAAAACTTGCTCAATGCTAATGGTGTTCTTTATTTTACTGCCTCTAACAGTGCTAATGGTCGAGAACTTTGGAAAGTTGAGCCGACAACAGGTAATCCAGTGTTCCTCAAGGATATTTATGTCGGCAGTAATGGTTCTAACCCCGGCAATTTAACCTATAGCAACGGTAAACTATACTTCACTGCTGATAATTACAGCCAAGGGATAGAGTTATGGCAAACCGATGGCACCCCAGAAGGTACAGCTTTAGTTAAAGACATTAATGCCACAACCTTGGGTTCTAGTCCCAGCAACTTTATTAAAATCGGAGACATCCTCTATTTCACCGCTAACGATGATGTCAATGGCATCGAACTGTGGCGAGCCAATCCGGCTACTGGCGTTGTTTCTCTACTCGATATTTATCCCGGAAGTAATACTTCCAGCGTCAGCAACCTAACAGATGTCAATGGCACACTGTATTTCACGGCCAATAATGGCACTAACGGAACAGAACTTTATCGCATTGATAACACCACCGGAAATCCAGTTCTGATTGATATTCGTTTAGGGTTAAGTAGTTCCAGTCCTAGTAATTTGACGAATGTCAACGGGACGCTCTACTTTACCGCTAACAATGGCAGCAACGGGACAGAACTTTATCGCATTGATAACGCCACCGGCAATCCGGCTTTAATTGATATTGTGTCGGGTAGCAGTAGTTCTTCTCCGCAAAATTTGACTAATATTAACGGCGTTTTGTACTTTTCCGCATCCAACAGCGCTGCGGGTCGGGAACTGTGGAAAGTTGATCCCGCTAATAATTTACCAATATTAGTCAGCGATATTCGACCTGGCAGTACCGGTTCTGATCCCACTAATCTAATTTTTGGTGGTGGTACTGTATATTTTACCGCGAATAATGGAACCAACGGAATAGAACTTTATCGTGTAGATCCGACCACTGGAAACATTGTTCTGTTGGATATTAATACCGGTTCGGGAAGTTCCAACCCCCGTAATCTAATTGATATTAACGGCACACTCTATTTCACCGCCACTAATAGTCTTAATACAGAGCGGTTTTACAAAATTGACCCCACAACTGGCCAACCAGTACAACTGAGTGTACCTAATTTAAGAAACGATGATGCCGGATACCTTGACCAATTTACCCGGGTAGGAGACCGCCTCTACTTCCGCAACTCCAATTGGAATAATGAGTTTACAATTTACCGTCCCCTTTATACAATTGACCCCGCCACAGGCAATGTTGTCCAGGTTGCTGGTACTCAGTATGTAGAATATCTCACCAATGTCAATGGCACGCTCTATTTACAAGCCTATAATTCTGCTACTGGAACCGAACTTTACCGAATCAACAACACCACAGGTAATGCCGTATTAATTGATGTGGTGACAGGGAGTGGTAGTTCATCTCCCCAGAACTTTATCAATGTCAATGGCACAGTCTTTTTTACGGCAAACAACAGTGCCAACGGGACAGAATTATGGAAGCTAGATGCCAGTGGTAATCCAGTTTTAGTTAAAGATATTCGCACCGGGAGCAATAGTTCCAGTCCCAGTCGTTTATTCGCCATCGGCAATACCCTGTATCTTACGGCTGACAACGGTATCAATGGAGTGGAATTATGGGTTAGCGACGGCACAAGTGCGGGAACAGTTCTAGCTAAGGATATTAACGAAAGGAGTCCCAGTTCCAACCCCCGCAATCTAATTGATATCAATGGCACCCTCTATTTCACCGCTAATAATGGTGTTAATGGCGAGCGGTTTTACAAAATTGACCCAACAACCGGTCAACCAGTGCTACTGAGTGTACCTAATTTAAGAAACGATGATGCCGGATACCTTGACCAATTTACCCGGGTAGGAGACCGCCTCTACTTCCGCAACTCCAATTGGAATAATGAGTTTACAATTTACCGTCCCCTTTATACAATTGACCCCGCCACAGGCAATGTTGTCCAGGTTGCTGGTACTCAGTATGTAGAATATCTCACCAATGTCAATGGCACGCTCTATTTACAAGCCTATAATTCTGCTACTGGAACCGAACTTTACCGAATCAACAACACCACAGGTAATGCCGTATTAATTGATGTGGTGACAGGGAGTGGTAGTTCATCTCCCCAGAACTTTATCAATGTCAATGGCACAGTCTTTTTTACGGCAAACAACAGTGCCAACGGGACAGAATTATGGAAGCTAGATGCCAGTGGTAATCCAGTTTTAGTTAAAGATATTCGCACCGGGAGCAATAGTTCCAGTCCCAGTCGTTTATTCGCCATCGGCAATACCCTGTATCTTACGGCTGACAACGGTATCAATGGAGTGGAATTATGGGTTAGCGACGGCACAAGTGCGGGAACAGTTCTAGCTAAGGATATTAACGAAAGGAGTCCCAGTTCCAACCCCCGCAATCTAATTGATATCAATGGCACCCTCTATTTCACCGCTAATAATGGTGTTAATGGCGAGCGGTTTTACAAAATTGACCCAACAACCGGTCAACCAGTGCTACTGAGTGTACCTAATTTAAGAAACGATGATGCCGGATACCTTGACCAATTTACCCGGGTAGGAGACCGCCTCTACTTCCGCAACTCCAATTGGAATAATGAGTTTACAATTTACCGTCCCCTTTATACAATTGACCCCGCCACAGGCAATGTTGTCCAGGTTGCTGGTACTCAGTATGTAGAATATCTCACCAATGTCAATGGCACGCTCTATTTACAAGCCTATAATTCTGCTACTGGAACCGAACTTTACCGAATCAACAACACCACAGGTAATGCCGTATTAATTGATGTGGTGACAGGGAGTGGTAGTTCATCTCCCCAGAACTTTATCAATGTCAATGGCACAGTCTTTTTTACGGCAAACAACAGTGCCAACGGGACAGAATTATGGAAGCTAGATGCCAGTGGTAATCCAGTTTTAGTTAAAGATATTCGCACCGGGAGCAATAGTTCCAGTCCCAGTCGTTTATTCGCCATCGGCAATACCCTGTATCTTACGGCTGACAACGGTATCAATGGAGTGGAATTATGGGTTAGCGACGGCACAAGTGCGGGAACAGTTCTAGCTAAGGATATTAACGAAAGGAGTCCCAGTTCCAACCCCCGCAATCTAATTGATATCAATGGCACCCTCTATTTCACCGCTAATAATGGTGTTAATGGCGAGCGGTTTTACAAAATTGACCCAACAACCGGTCAACCAGTGCTACTGAGTGTACCTAATTTAAGAAACGATGATGCCGGATACCTTGACCAATTTACCCGGGTAGGAGACCGCCTCTACTTCCGCAACTCCAATTGGAATAATGAGTTTACAATTTACCGTCCCCTTTATACAATTGACCCCGCCACAGGCAATGTTGTCCAGGTTTCTGGTACTCAGTATGTAGAATATCTCACCAATGTCAATGGCACCCTCTATTTCCAAGCCTATAATTCTGCTACTGGAAGCGAACTTTACCGAATCAACAACACCACAGGCAATGCCGTATTAATTGATGTGGTGACAGGGAGTGGTAGTTCATCTCCTCAGAACTTTACTAATGTCAATGGTACAGTCTTTTTTACGGCAAACAACAGTGCCAACGGGACAGAATTATGGAAGCTAGACGCGAGTGGTAATCCAGTTTTAGTTAAAGATATTGGCACTGGAAGTAATAGTTCCAGTCCCACCACGCTCTACGCAGTTGGCAACGTCTTATACTTTACCGCTGATGATGGGGTGAATGGTCGAGAATTATGGCGTAGCGACGGGACAGCACAAGGTACAGTTCCTTTAGAAATCTATATCGGCTCCAGTACCCCAAATGTAAGTAATTTGATTGATCTTGGCGGAGTTCTCTACTTTACCGCTAATAATCCCACTTACGGAACCGAACTCTGGCGCATCAACTCTACCACTGGCAATCCTGAAGTTGTGGATGTTCATTCAGGTGCATCAAGCTCCAGTCCTGCTAACCTAACTAATGTCAATGGCACACTGTATTTTACCGCTACGACTAGCGCAACTGGGACAGAACTTTATCGCATCAATAACACCACAGGAAATCCAGTTCTGATTGATATTAATTCAGCCGGAAGTGGCAGTTCATCGCCGAGTAATTTAACCAATGTCAACGGGATACTTTACTTTACCGCTACGACTAGCGCAACTGGGACAGAACTTTATCGCATTGATAACGCCACCAGCAATCCGGCTTTAATTGATATTGTGTCGGGTAGCAGTAGTTCTTCTCCCTATAACTTGCTCAATGCTAATGGCGTTCTCTATTTCACTGCCTATTATAATAATACAACTGGGTGGGAACTTTGGAAACTTGATCCAACGACCGGCAATCCAGTCTTTTTGAAGGATATTTATGTCGGCAGTAATGGTTCTAACCCCGGCAATTTAACCTACAGCAACGGTAAACTATACTTCACTGCTGATAATTACAGCCAAGGGATAGAGTTGTGGCAAACCGATGGCACCCCAGAAGGTACAGCTTTAGTTAAAGACATTAATGCCACAACCTTGGGTTCTAGTCCTAGCAACTTTATTAAAATTGGAGACATTCTCTATTTCACCGCTAACGATGATGTCAATGGGACCGAACTGTGGCGAGCCAATCCGGCTACTGGCGTTGTTTCTCTACTGGATATTTATCCCGGAAGTAATACTTCCAGCGTCAGCAACCTAACAGATGTCAATGGCACACTGTATTTCACGGCATTTAATGGCACTAATGGGATAGAACTTTATCGCATTGATAACACCACCGGAAATCCAGTTCTGATTGACATTAATTCAGGAAGCGGCAGTTCATCGCCGAGTAATTTAACCAATGTCAACGGCACACTCTACTTCCAAGCTTCTACCCCGACGAGTGGTTCTGAACTGTGGAGAATTGACCCAGCGACGGGAACCCCTAGTGTGGTTGATGTTGTATCCGGCAGTGGCAGTTCAAACCCCTATAACTTGCTCAATGCTAATGGCGTTCTCTATTTCACTGCCTATAACAATACAACTGGGTGGGAACTTTGGAAGGTTGATCCAACGACCGGCAATCCAGTCTTTTTGAAGGATATTTATGTCGGCAGTAATAGTTCTAACCCTGGCAATTTAACCTATAGCAACGGTAAACTATACTTCACTGCTGATAACGGGGTAAATGGCGTAGAGCTTTGGACAGTAAATGTTGACCAGATCACTACCATTGGCGTTGTTCAGAAAACCGGAGATGAGGATCAGGTCATTCCCTTTGCAGCTAATGACTTTGCCAGTGTCTTTAACAGTGGTAGTGGTGTCCCCCTAGCCAAAATCAAGATTATTAACTTACCGAGTAACGGACTTCTCAAGTTAAATAATAGTCCAGTTGCTGTTGACCAAGAAATTGCTGTAGTAAATTTAGGCAATTTAACCTTTACCCCAAACACCAACTACAACGGAATCGCTGGTTTTACTTGGAACGGTTCGGATGGAACCAATTACGCACTTAACCCATCAACCGTAGCTTTAACTATTAACTCAATTAACGATGTTCCCACCGTTGCTAATCCCATTACCGATACCAGTATTTTTAGCAATCGGTCTTCCAATTTCACTATTTCTGCTAATACTTTCCAAGACTCCGATGTTGGCGATTCTTTAACCTACTCAGCCACCTTAGCCGATGGCAGTACCCTTCCCAGTTGGTTAACCTTTAATGATCGCACTTTTAGTGGTAATCCTAGTGCGGCCCAAGCGGGACAATATGATCTAAAAGTTATAGCAACCGATCAGAGTGGTGCTTCCACAAGCGATAGCTTTGTCTTGAGTGTGGTGAATAGCGCTCCGACGAATATCACATTAAATAACAGTACTGTTCCTGAAAACAGCGCTAATAATACTGTTATTGGCCTGCTAAGTGCCTCGGATAACAATACTAACGACACTCATACGTTTACTCTGATTAATAATGCCGGTGGACGATTTGCGATCGTTAATAATCAATTGGTGGTCGCTGATGGTAGCTTATTGGATTACGAAACCAACACCCAACATACAATCCGAGTCAAAGCGACTGACAATACAGGATTATCCTACGAAAACAACCTCACAATCTCTATCTCTAATGTCACAGACGATACTGCTCCCGATTTAATTGTTTCTAATGCTTCCGTACCTGCAACCGGAACAGTCGGTAAGAGTATTGAAGTTTCTTGGACAGTACAAAACCAAGGGACAAGCGCCGCTCCTACGGATTGGTATGATCGCATTTACCTCTCCAACGATGCTATTTTTGATGCTAATGCTGACACTTACATCACCCAAGAATTAATCTCCACCCAAACACCATTAGCCGCCGGTGCAAGTTACAGCATTACTCGCAATATCAACCTCCCCAACTTTGCCACAGGAAACCGTTATTTAATCTTTGTCGCTGATGGTTCGGGAGGTCAAGGAGAAACTAACGAAACTAACAATACTCGTGCTGTCGCCATTAATCTCAATGCTCCCGACTTAATTGTCAGTGAGATTACCGCACCGGTTGAATCGTTGTCTGGACAACCAATTGAGATCAATTGGACTGTCAAAAACCAAGGAGCAGCAACCGCAGAAGGAACTTGGTATGATTATGTGTATTTAGTTAATACGGCGACCAGTGCCACCCAGTATGTCGGAATTTTTGAATATTCAGGTAGCTTGGCTGCTGGAGCCTCCTTAAATCGTACTCAATCCTACGGCGTTCCCCTCAGTTTAACCGGTAACTATCGAGTGGTTGTAACGACCGATTTTTACGGACAACTTGCTGAAGGAACGCAGAACGAATCGAACAATACTACTACAGATGATCGTCCGATTTCCCTACAACTTGCTCCGGTTCCTAATCTACAAGTTACTGGGGTAACTGCACCATCGACGGCTTTTTCCAGTCAAGAAACCGTCGTACAATGGACAGTGAAAAATGTCGGTACTGGTGCCACTAATGCGCCTGTTTGGTATGATCGAGTTTATTTGTCCCTCGATACTACTTATGACAATACTGATACCTATCTAGGAGAAGCAGTTAATCCTAGTTATCTCAACCCGAATGATAGTTATAGCAACAGCTTAACCGTAACCCTACCTCGCGGTATTGATGGCAATTACTATTTCCTCGTACAAGCTGATGTTTATAACTACGTTACCGAAGTTGGTAATGAAGGGGATAATTGGGGTTCTGGTGGGCCGACGGATGTTAATTTAACCCCACCTCCCGATTTACAAGTAACGGCGGTTAATGCGCCTAATGGAGCCTTCTCAGGACAGCCGATGAACCTGAGTTGGACTGTCACTAATGCTGGTACAGGACGCACTTTAGAAACAGCTTGGTATGATCGGGTATTTATGTCGGCGGATGCAACTTTAGATGCAGGCGATCGCAATTTAGGTACTTTTTACCATAGTGGTGCGTTAAATGCCGGTGCAAATTATACCGGTTCAGCAACAGTTAATTTACCCACTGGTGTGGCGGGAAGTTTCTTCTTCTTTGTCCAAAGCGACATCTATAACAACGTTTATGAGCACGTTTTTGAGAATAACAATAGTGGCTACGACACCACAGCAACGAACATTACCCTAACGCCGCCACCAGATTTAGAGTTTGAATCCTTAACAATTCCGAACAATGCTCGTTCTGGTAGCAGTTTAAGCATCAATTATCGAGTCACTAACTTTGGAGCGACAGAAACCCCGAATTATTATTGGACTGATACCTTCTATCTTTCCAGCGATAATCAACTAAATACGGCAACGGACATTAATTTGGGTAGTGTCGGCCAGTATGGCATTCTTTATCCAGGTGATGGTTATGATCGTACCGCTAACTTTGCCTTACCCAATACCTTAACTGGCACCTACTACGTCTTTGGTGTGACAGATAGCGGCGATCAAGTATTTGAATTAAATAATGTTAATAACGTCACTCAAAGCATCAATCAAGTACAAATTGTCTCCCAACCGGCGGATTTAGTCGTTACTAACGCAACTATTCCGACTACGGGAGAAGCTGGTAAGGCGATTTCCGTGCAATGGACAGTGAAAAACCAGGGAACTGGGGATACCATTGTTAACAGTTGGAGCGATCGCCTTGTAGTTTCTAACGATGAGGTTTTAGGAGATGCAGATGATCTGACCCTCGCCAGCTTCACCCGCACCGGACTTTTAGCTCCCAATGGTACCTACAGTCGGACTGAAAGTGTTATTTTACCCTTTACCTTAGAAGGCAATTATCAACTATTTGTCGTCACTGATTCGGCTAATAGCGTTTATGAAGGTAGCAATGAGGGAAATAATGCCTCTAGTGCTTTTCCCCTCACCATCTCTCGTGATACTCCCGATCTACAAGTTACTAGCATTACTCTGCCAAATACCGTGACTCCCGGACAGCCGCTGACCCTCAATTGGACGGTGGCGAATTTGGGGGTAGGACGTACTAATAGCAATTATTGGTACGATCAGGTTTATTTGTCTTTAGATAAAAATGTCAGCGGTGATGACATTAATTTAGGGTCGGTTTATCGTTCAGGAGCCTTAGAGCCATCAGCAAGTTATAGTGCCACGGGTACTTTCTCGCTTCCGGTTAATTTGAACGGCAGTTACTATGTTCTAGTGCAAACTGACCGAGATAATAACGTTATTGAAGGTGCATTTGAGAATAATAACGTTTTAGCCAGCGATAGTACCAGTGGAGGCGGTTCGGGAACTGGAACTCTACCGATTACCCCCGCTCCTTCTGCTGATCTGGCTGTCACTGCCGTGGATGCGCCAGAACAGGGAATTGCCGGACAATCTCTGAGTTTGACTTGGACCGTTGTTAATAATGATGCCAATACGGGTCAAAGTTGGTATGATGCCGTTTATCTATCCCGTGATCAAGTATTCGATCGCAACAGCGATGTTTATTTAGGCTATCGCAACCATACGGGGGGATTAAATGCAGGAGATAGTTATACTGCAACTCAATCTTTTAACATACCGCGAGGCTTAGGGGGACGTTTTTACGCCTTCGTGGTGACGGATGGCGGTAATGCCGTTTATGAACGGTTAGGAGAGATCAATAATGTTAATTATGACGGATTCTCGACGGAAATTATTATTCCTCCACCGTCGGATTTAGTAGTTACTAATATTGCTACTCCTAGCAGTGGCATTCCTGGACAAAATATCAGTATTAACTATACTGTACAGAACCAAGGGACAGATACTGCTTACGGAAGTTGGAAAGATTCCGTTTATCTGTCACAAGATACCCAGTGGGATGTCAGTGATGCTTTAGTAGGACAAGTAAATCATTCAGGAGATATTGCAAGTGGTGCGAGTTATACTGGGGTATTAAATGGGGTTGTCCCGGGGGTTAATTTAGGGAATTTTTACGTTATCGTGCGGAGTGACATCCTCAATCAAGTTTCTGAAGTAAATGAGGGTAATAATGTCGGAGTTTCTAGTAGTAAAATTACCTTAGATGTCGAAGAATTAGGCTTAGAAACGCCAGATACAGGTAATTTAGGACAAGGACAGTCAGTTTATTATCGTTTTGATGCTCAAGTAGGACAAGCGATCCGACTGAGTTTTGATAGCAGCAATAATCAATCCTTTAATGAATTGTATGTCAGTTATGGGAAAATGCCGAGCCGGGGGCAATTTGATCTGACTACTACCCAACCCTTTAACGCCGATCCGGAAATTGTAATTCCCATTGAAAAAACAGGAACTTATTATGTCTTAGCGTATGGGGATCAAGTTAGTGGTTCTCCTAGTTACCAAATTCTCGCTCAAGATATTCCTTTCTCAATTACAAAGGTAAATACTGACACTATTGGTAACTTTGGCGAAGCTACCTTAGAAATTTACGGGGCAAAATTCATTGAAGGTACTACCTTCCAACTGCTCGCTTCCGATGGCAGTGTCATCGAAGCAGAACAAGTGTATCTAGAAAATTCTACCCTTGCTTATGTCACATTTGATCTATTTGATGATCCAATCGGTTTGTATGACCTTAAAGCTAAACATAGCGACGGTAGTAGCGTTATTTTGGCAGATAGTATCACGGTTCAGACAGCTACAGGTTATGACTTAAATTCCAACATCACAGGACCGGAAGAAGTTCGCCCTGGCCGCAATTATATTTTCAATGTTAACTACGGTAACGAAGGTGATACTGATGCGATCGCTCCTCTGTTGATTATTGAAAGTGTTACCAATACCCAAGTAGGAACGACTTTAAAGGGACTAAGTTCCAGTGGTCCACTACATCTATTGGGTGTTAGTAATGAAGGTCCACAGGGAATTTTACGACCTGGAGATCTTAATACACTGCCAATATATTTCAATAGCAGTACCGATCCAGTTAACTTCAGTGTCCGTACTTATTCTGCGGATAATAATACGCCTGTTGATTGGAATAGTTTTGAAGCTTCGATTCGTCCTAGTGGATTGACTGATACTCAGTGGGATAGCTTTATTAGAAATATTGCCTCACAGGTACGAACTTATGGGGAATATGTCCTCTTGCTCAATAAAATGTCTGCTATTGTTTCTCCTGAAAATGAACCGATTTACGATGTTAATGAACTGTTCGGTAAAATTTACCAGCAGAATGCTAATTATTCTCCTTCTGTCTCATTTAAAGGCACACTGACAGACATAAATACAGGAAATTCGATCTCTCAAGGTTTAATTATTCTTGAAAGAATCAATACTAGTAACCCTGTTCGGCGAAGTTTTTTCACTGACGACTTGGGAGATTTTGAATTAACAGGACTCGATGCAGGAAGTTATCAACTCAGAGTGGCTGGTTCCTTGGATGAACCGATTAATATTACGGTAAATTTAAGCGCAACACCCCAAATTCTCAATTTAGAAGTCGATTATGTTCCACCACGAGATTTATTAAGAGATTTACCCCCTTCTCAAGAAAAGCCGGTGTTGACCGTCGCGTCCGATGATAGTCGCCATGTATTAGTAGTACAAAATGGATCAATTGCTTATGCAACCTATGACGAGATTACTGCTCAATGGACAACTCCCATTACAATCCCTCAAGCCCAAGGAAATCGCATACAACTACTAGCAGTAGTTGATCCAGTAGATAGTTCTTCCCCTATTTTAATGGCAGTCTGGGTAGATAATAATGATAACTTTAACTATGCGATCGCTAGAAAAATTGGTGATAGTTATCAATGGGGCAATGGAAACTTAATTCCTAGCTCTGCTCAACCAGCAACCAACCAGTTACCCTTTATGCGTTTACAGGGTCAAGACAATGGAACACCAGCAATTTCTTGGGTAGTTTTTGGAGATAGCGATACAGGCAATCAAGAATATTTAACTACTTGGGATGGAATAACCTGGACAAATATAAGCAAAGCTGATTCAAGTGTTTCATCATTAGAAGTTGAAACGATCACTTTCCAAGAAATTAATATCTTAAATGATTCGAGTCAACCAACTCCCTATCCTCCCGATCAATTAGGAAGTTTAGATTATTATGATTTTCGCTACAAAGATTTTCAACGGCGTAATCCAGGACAAGAACCTCCTGATTACTATAAAGAGTATGGAGAAAAATATGTTTCTCGATTTACAAATGAAACGGCTAAAAAACTAAGTCCTGAAGGTCAAGCGTGGTTAGAAAAAACCCGTGAAAATTTACAACGAGCCATTGAAGATCGTCTAAATGCCGCCCCTGGTGCCTTTGCTGAACTTGAACGAAATACTGATGCTTTTCGAGACTTTGCCTATGAAACTCATCCTGACGCTTATTGGGATGCAGGGCTAAAAGATTTACCAATCAAAGATTTACTCGAAATTGGAAGTACTCCTGACTTCAAGGATCTTTTGACTCCCGAAGGATTGGAGCAAGTAGCTGAAATAGCAGAACGTTATGTCAAAGATAAAGCCCAACAGTTAGAAGATAAGTTGAATGATTTAGTTAACAAAATTGGAGATGGTACTGGCGATATAGTAGAGGGTATAGGTGATATATTGGATGGACTAAACAATATAGCTGATGGGATAGGCGACTTACTAGATGGTAAATTAGAGCCGCCTAACGATTTCAATGATATCGATCAAATACTAGATGGAATTGATGATCTTGTTGATGGTATAGGGGATATAGTCGATGGCATTAGTGATCTCGCAGATGCAGCAGGCGATATAGTGGAGGGGCTAAAGGATCTAGTAGACTCTATAGACGATGCCATAGGCGATATAGGTGATTTTATCGGAGATAAACTCAAAGATGGGATTAGTGATATTGCAGACTGGATTGACAACACAGCAGATGATATCGGGGACACAGTAAATGATCTAATTGACGATTTCAAATGTTATTTATTTGGTGATTGTGACGACGATGATGATAATGATGACGATGATTATGATCCCGATGTAATTCGTCCTCGTGACCCTAACGATATCTTAGGACCCAAAGGTTTCGGCGATGAGCAATGGATTAATACTAATGAACGTTTCGGTTATACCATCCGCTTTGAAAATGCTGCTACTGCTTCTGCACCCGCTCAAGAAGTAGTCATTACTCAACAGTTAGATTCTGATCTTGATTGGCGCACTTTCCGCGTTGATGATTATGGTTGGAGTGGTAACACTTATGAGTTAGCTGGTGATCGCGCTTTCCATCAAGGACGAATTGACTTAACTGAAACTAAGGGTTTCTATGTTGATGTTTTTGTTTCCATTGAGACTACTACAGGAATCGCTACTTGGCGGATTAGTACCGTTGATCCAGAGACGGGAGAAGCACCTTTAGACGCACAAAAAGGATTTTTACCCACTAATGATGAAAATGGAGTCGGGGAAGGTTTTGTTACTTATAGTATTAAAACAAAAAACACTGTACAAACCGCAGATGTAATTGACGCAACTGCGCGGATCGTCTTTGATACGGAAGAACCCATCGATACCCCACCCATTTTCAATACTCTTGATGTCACTAAACCCACCAGTCAAGTTGATACTTTACCAACCACGACGGATAACCCTGAATTTACCGTTAAGTGGACAGGAACAGATATAGGATCAGCTTTGGCGACTTATACTATTTATGTCTCTGATAATGGCGGTAATTATACAGTCTGGCTCAATAATACTGAGTTAACCGAAGCCACTTACACGGGGACAGCCGGACATACCTACTCTTTCTATTCGGTTGCGGTTGATAACACAGGTAATACAGAAGCAGCACCGACGACGGCAGATGCAACCATACAAATCGGTGGCGCAGTTAATCAACCCCCACAAATCTCGGTCAATACAGGCTTAACTCTTAATGAAGGCGCTAATTCTGCTATTTCTAATAGTTTGCTTGCTGTTACAGATCCAGATAATACCTCGGATCAGTTGACTTTTACCATCAGTACGATTCCGACAAATGGAAATTTACAACGCAATGGAGTCACGTTAGCGGTTAATAACACCTTTACCCAAGCTGATATTAATAGTGGCTTACTATCCTACATTCATAATGGCGGAGAAACGACCAGTGATAGCTTTAGCTTTACGGTAGCCGATGGAGCAGGTGGTAATATTAATGTCACAAGTTTTGTCATTACAGTTAACCCAGTAGATGACGCACCAACCGTCCTCAATCCGATTACGGATGTCAATGTGGCTGAAGATGCAGAAAATAGCGTCATTAACTTAAGTAATGTCTTCACTGACATCGACAATGACCCGACTTCAATTGTCAAATCAGTCTTCGCCAATGACAATCCAGGATTAGTCACCGCTACCATCGTTAACAATCAGTTAACCCTCGACTACCAAGACAATCAATCTGGGACAGCTAATCTTACGATTCGTGGGACATCTAACGGTAAAACTGTTGATGATACTTTCATAGTCACAGTTAACCCAGTAGATGACGCACCAACCGTCCTCAATCCGATTACGGATGTCAATGTGGCTGAAGATGCAGAAAATAGCGTCATTAACTTAAGCAATGTCTTCACTGACATCGACAATGACCCGACTTCAATTGTCAAATCAGTCTTCGCCAATGACAATCCAGGATTAGTTACCGCTACCATCGTTAACAATCAGTTAACCCTTGACTATCAAAACAATCAATCTGGGATAGCTAATATTACGATTCGGGGAACATCTAACGGTAAAACTGTTGATGACACTTTCCTAGTCACAGTTAACCCAGTAGATGACGCACCAACTGTCATCAATCCCATTACTGATGTCAATGTTAACGAAGATGCAGCTAATACCGTCATTGATTTAACTAATATCTTCACCGACATCGATAATGACCCGACTTCAATTGTTAAATCAGTATTCGTCAATAACAATCCGGGATTAGTCACCGCTACTATTGTTGACAATCAGTTAACCCTTGACTATCAAAACAATCAATCTGGGACAGCTAATCTTACGATTCGGGGAACATCCAACGGTAAAACTGTTGACAATACTTTCCTAGTCACAGTTAACCCAGTAGATGATGCACCAACTGTCATCAATCCCATTACTGATGTCAATGTTAACGAAGATGCAGCTAATACCGTCATTGATTTAACTAATATCTTCACCGATATTGATAATGAACCGACTTCAATTGTTAAATCAGTATTCGTCAATAACAATCCGGGATTAGTCACTGCTACCATCGTTGACAATCAGTTAACCCTTGACTATCAAAACAATCAATCTGGGATAGCTAATATTACGATTCGGGGAACATCTAACGGTAAAACTGTTGACAATAGCTTCACCATAACAGTTGCATCTGTCAATGATGCACCCACATTGCAACAGGAAATAGCCAATCAAACCGCCACAGAAAATCAACCCTTCAGCTTCACCATTCCCGCCAACACCTTCACAGACATTGACGGCGATAATCTCACCTACACCCTAGCCACAGGAACAGTCCTCCCCAGTGGCATCACCTTTGATAGCGCTACCCGTACCTTCAGTGGCACCCCCTCCGATACTGCTTCAGGTACTTATAACCTGACAGTAATCGCCAGCGACTCAGCCGGAGAAAAAGCCAACGATAGCTTTAGCCTCAACGTCCTCAACGCCGTCAACGGTAGCACCAGCAGTGAAACCGTCAACGGTACTAGCGGCGACGACCACATCAATGCTGGTGCTGGTAACGATAGCGTCAACGGCGGTGAAGGCAACGATATTCTCGATGGTGGTATAGGAAATGACCGACTCGCAGGCGGTCCCGGTGACGACACCTACATTGTCGATAGCAGCCGCGACGTAGCCATTGAAAATGCCGGCCAAGGACAAGACACCATCAAATCCTCTGTAAATTACACTCTCACCGTCAACATCGAAAATATCACCCTAACAGGGAACGCCAACATCGACGGCACAGGTAACAATCTAGATAATGTCATCACCGGTAACAGTGGCAATAACCTACTCAAGGGATTAGATGGCAATGACACTCTCCTCGGTGGCGCAGGTAACGACACCCTGATTGGTGGAAAAGGAAATGACATTCTCACCGGCGGCGATGGCAGCGACTCATTCCTCTTTGGCAGTGGTGCTATCTTTAATAGCAGTGATTTTGGAGTTGATAACATCAGCGACTTTACTAAAGGAAGTGACAAAATTATCCTGAGTAAAACCTCCTTCAATGCTCTTGTTAGTACCGTCGGCAATAGCTTACAAGCCGCCGAATTTGCCACCATCAATGAGGCGGCTAACGAACTAAATCTAGTTGGTTCCAGTAATGCTAAAATCGTTTACAATTTAGCAACAGGTAATCTGTTCTACAATCAAAATGGAGCCACGACAGGATTAGGTAATGGCGCACTTTTTGTCACATTGAATAGTATCCCACAGCTAAATGAGAATGACATTTTAATTCAAGCTTAAGTAAACAGCCAGCGAAACATCCCATCTCACAATTAACCATATATCAGGAAAATTACTCATGTTTAAACTCCCAACTTTAACCTTAATTACTGTTGCTGGTTTGTTAGTGGCGACGGCTGAAACTTCCCCCGCCGCCGTTGTCAATGGAAGTTTTGAAACTGGTAATTTTTCTGACTGGAATACCAGTGGACAAGCGAGCGTTGAAACTTCAAGTTTTCAGGTTACACCAGTTAACGGAAGTTATCAAGCCGTGTTACAAACTTGTTTTTTTACTGGTGCTTGTGATGACAGTCAATCCTTGACTAATGCTAATGATTTAGAATCATTTCTCGGCTTATCGGGTAATCAGTTAAGCAATCTATCGGTTGTTGAAGGCTCGGCTATTAAACAGACTATTACTGCTAATGCTGGCGATGTTTTCAGCTTTTCTTGGAATTTTCTGACTGATGAAGATGCCGCTAATGTAGATTACAACGATTTCGCTTTTTTTACCCTTAATAACAATTTATATCGTTTGGCGGATATTCAATCTAGTTTTCCAGTCAGTCCCTCTTTTTCCCATTTAAAGAAAGAAACAGGTTATCAAACCTACACGATACCAATATCGGTGACTGGAAATTATATTTTAGGGTTTGGGGTAGTTGATGTGGATAAGACAGGGGGAGGAGATAACACTATCAATTCAGCTTTATTAGTTGATAATATTAAACTAACTAATAATTCTGATATCGCCAAAGTTCCCGAACCTGATACTATTTTCGGACTATTATTAACTCTAGGATTAGCCAGCAAGTGCAAGCGCAAGAATTGTTAACATCACCCGCTATCAAGAAAAAGGGTTTCTTAAAGAAACCCTTTTTCTGCGTCAGTATATCACAAAAATTGCTTCGGTGCTTCAAGATAACTGATAACTGAAGTGTCCTATTCTTACGGTTAGGTAAAAGTCAACTATGAGTGCTAAATTTTGCATATTAATTCCCTCAAAAATCTTGCGAATTGAAAAGCATTTTAGGCAAAAGCTAGATTCGTGGCTGGCTGAAGCTGAGGCGGCAAATCTTTCTAATTGCGGTTTGTCTAATTATGCTCTATATAGCTTGTCAGAATTTGAGAAACGTCCAGATGTTAATTTGAATTTGCCAGATAATATCGGCGATCGCTATCATGTAATAGATTGGGGATTTTATTTTATGTCTGATGCTATCCTGAGAGATTTTTTATCTTGGCTGGCACAAATATATGTTTATGGAGAAGTGGGAGTATTGAAATATTGGTCTGATGAACTTAGACGGTTTCCCCCAATTAAAATTAGTAAGATTCAGCAGTATATTTCTCATTTTTCTATGAAGAATTTACCGCTAGATGAACTCTGTTTTTTTTTATTAGGAGAAATCAATGAAACTAGCTAACTTATTTCCTTTAAGCAAGGAACAAAGACAGACACTCATTCGTAATTATCAAATTCTCCGACAAGAAGTCGATAAGATTGGTAAAGAGTATGAACAAAAATCTTATGAAGAACTGTTCAGCAAAAATGAACCAACAATTTTAACGGTAACAACGGATGCGGGTTTCAAACTAACCTTCGTTGCGGAAGCTTACCATTTACAAAAAAATGGGACAATCTGCTTTTGTATTGATGCTGATGGTTTACCAACCCTATTTTGCATCAAGCCATCCTACAATTTCTACAAACGTTCTGATGACTCGGTGTATTACTAAATTAATCCTTTTCTTTCCCAGATGAACAGCTTATATTATATCTGGTTAAATAACCGTGATATTGTCAAGGCGCAATCCTAGCACCCTTTACATCTGCCATGCTTCCCACAGCAGCCAATTGATTTATTCAGCAAACCCTAATTAGGGCTTGCGGCCAAAAGTAGGCGCGAAGCATTCGGATAGAAAATCTCTGGTTTCACCGATAGGTTATTGCCCGAATTCATCGCCCCTACAGGACGCGGGCCGATGAAGACGCAAGGTTTTGAAGCACGATTCTCTCAAAATCTTGCACCTGTGGGAGCGAGAAAAGCCACAAAACCTCTACCTTGCCTACATTTCACATTTATTCAGCAAACCCTAATTATGGATGCTTTTGCCGATAACCTGTACTGCACTGAAACTGATTAGGGGAAATTTTATTACAAATGCTCAAGCTTGTTCTTTTGCAACTCTAGCGCTTGCCACCCTCCCATACTTTTTAAACAGGATTTCGTCTGACTGCTGATTCCTGATTCCTGATGGCTGTTCCCTGAATCATCCCGCAGTTTTATATTTTCTTTAGACATGGACTGTCCTAAAACCTGCTCAGAGCGGCCAAAAGTCAGAAAATAGAAATAAAGGTGCGATTGGAGAATTCGAGTAGCGATCGCACCCGTCAGCCGCCATTGGAGAAAGATAAAGTTATGGCAGATAACTACAGAAGTCGCATTGTTACTCAAGGTACCCAACGCAGTCCTAATCGGGCTATGTTAAGAGCGGTAGGTTTTGGGGATGAGGACTTTAGCAAACCCATCATCGGCATCGCTAACGGATTTAGCACCATTACCCCCTGTAACATGGGAATTAATGATTTAGCAATGCGTGCCGAAGCAGGAACCAGATTAGCGGGGGGAATGCCGCAACTTTTCGGGACTATCACCATTAGTGACGGGATTTCCATGGGAACAGAAGGAATGAAATATTCTCTCGTTTCTAGGGAAGTAATCGCCGATTCCATTGAAACCGTCTGTAATGGTCAAAGTCTCGATGGAGTCCTCGCTATCGGGGGTTGTGACAAAAATATGCCGGGGGCAATGATTGCCATGGCCCGGATGAATATTCCCGCTATTTTCGTCTATGGTGGCACGATTAAACCGGGGCGCTACAAAGATTGCGATTTAACCGTGGTCAGTTCCTTTGAAGCCGTGGGACAGTACAGCGCCGGTAAAATCAGTGAAGAAGACCTCATCGGAATTGAACGCAACGCTTGCCCCGGTGCTGGTTCCTGTGGTGGAATGTTTACTGCTAATACCATGTCTTCCATTTTTGAAACCATGGGGATGAGTTTACCCTATACCTCAACCATGGCCGCCGAAGATGCGGAAAAAGCCGATAGTACCGAAGAATCGGCCAAGGTTTTGGTCGAGGCGGTTAGAAAACAGATTCTCCCTAGCCAAATTTTGACCCGTAAAGCCTTTGAAAACGCCATTTCGGTAATTATGGCGGTGGGGGGTTCCACTAACGCTGTGCTGCACCTTTTAGCCATTTCCCGCACCATCGGGGTAGAATTATCGATCGATGATTTTGAAACCATCCGCCAGCGTGTACCGGTTATCTGCGATCTTAAACCCTCCGGGCGTTACGTTACCGTAGATCTGCATAAAGCCGGCGGTATTCCCCAAGTGATGAAAATTCTCCTGGTTAATGGTTTACTCCACGGGGATGCCCTCACCATTAGCGGTCAGACTATCGCCGAGATTTTAGCCGATATTCCCGACCAACCGCCCTCAGGCCAAGACGTTATCCGTCCTTTTAGCAATCCTGTCTATAAAGAGGGTCATTTAGCCATTTTAAAAGGAAATCTGGCCACAGAGGGGGCCGTGGCCAAAATTAGCGGCGTGAAAACTCCGGTCATCACTGGGCCTGCGCGGGTGTTTGAGTCGGAAGAAACCTGTTTAGAGGCAATTTTAGCCGGAAAAATTAAAGCCGGGGATGTGGTGGTTGTCCGTTACGAGGGACCAGTAGGCGGACCGGGTATGCGGGAAATGTTAGCCCCCACTTCGGCAATTATCGGCGCCGGTTTAGGGGATTCCGTGGGATTAATTACCGATGGTCGTTTTTCTGGGGGAACCTATGGCATGGTGGTCGGTCACGTCGCTCCAGAAGCAGCGGTGGGTGGTACAATTGCCCTAGTAGAGGAAGGAGATCAAATCACTATTGATGCTCGTCAACGTCTCTTGAGTTTAAATGTATCGGAAGAAGAATTAGTCCGTCGTCGTAACCATTGGCAACCGCGCCCCCCACGCTATAAAACGGGAATTCTCGGCAAATACGCCAAGTTAGTCTCCTCTAGCAGTCTCGGCGCTTTAACGGATCTGAATCTGTTCTAAAAGTATAACGGGGAATGGCGATCAATTGCGATCGCCATTTCCCCCACTGCCCACCGAACACCCCCACTGATAACTGATAACTGATAAGACTGACGGCTCTAATTAGGGTTTGCGGCAAAAAGTAGGGGCGAAGCATTCGGATAGAAAATCTACGGTTTCACCGATAGGTTATTGCCCGAATGCTTCGCCCCTACAGGACGCGGGCCGATGAAGACACAAGGTTTTGAAGCATGATTCTCTCAAAATCTGGCACCTGTTTCGCTCGTAAAGCCACAAAACCCTTACCTTGCCTACATTTCACATTTATTCAGCCAGCCCTAATTAATGCTCATTCTTAATTCTCCTGCCTCCTGACGACCGACTCCTGACTCCGTTAAAGATTAATAACTATGACCTATCTACTCACTGTCTATCGAGCGCTCGAATGCCGTCCAGATACCTATCGGGACTGGTATGACCAAGGCAATATTTTAAAAGAAAGAATGGACTATTTTGGAGCCTTAATCAGCTACGAAAAAGCCTTAGAATATTATCCAGATGATTATTGGGCATGGTACAAAAGGGGTATGATACTAGAAGACTTGGGAATGTATGAAGAAGCGGCTCAAAGTTATGCTAACGCCGCACAGGTAAAGGATGATAACTATTGGGCTTGGTACGATCAAGGTTGTGTTTATCTACAGGAATTAAAGGACTACGAAAAAGCGATCGCTTGTTTTCAACGGGCCCTAAGTCATAGTCCGGGGGACTATTGGGCAGCCTACCGGCAAGGGGAGGCCTATCGATTGCTGAAAAATTACGAACGCGCTATCACTTCCTACGATCTGGCCTTGGGGGTGCGACCCCGGGATTATTGGGCCTGGTATCGTCGCGGCGACGCTTTCCGGGATTGGGGCAATCCCCAAGAGGCTTTATTTAATTATCGTACCGCCCTCGATATCCGACCGCAAGATTACTGGTCCTGGTATCAACAGGGTGTGATCTTACAAGCATTACAGCGCCTGCCAGAAGCGATCGCCTGTTATGAAGAATCGTTAAAAATCGATCAAGATGATCGCTATGCGTGGTATAATTCCGCCTGCTGTTATGCCGCCCTCGGTCAACAAGAAAAAGCGATCGACTGTTTACGCGAAGCCATGGACATAGAACCGGATATATGTGGCGAATTAGTGCGTAATAACTTTGTTTTCGATGGTTTAAGGCAAAATGAAACCTTTAATGACCTCTTGAGTTGCTATTCCCCCAGCTAAAGTCTTTTTGCATCACCTAGGGTTTGCTGAAAGGGTTTTTCGTGGGGTGTGGGGTTTTAGGCATTTTCAGGGAAAAAGTGCCTAAATTTTCCCCTCTATTGCTCAAACGGCTGGCACTTTTTTGATGGCAAAAAAGCCTAAAGATATTAGCCAACAAGGTTTTTAGATTTATTTAGCCAGTCTGGATTAGCTACAATTGCAATTAGAGAAAAATTATTGAGAATCTTATGCGAGAACTAGACAGAGACAAAACCATCGAACAACTAAACGAAATCATGGAATTTGAACTAGCGGGAGTTGTCCGTTACACCCACTATTCCCTGATGGTGACAGGTCCCCATCGCATCCCCATCGTCCAATTTTTCCAGACTCAGGCCACGGAATCCCTCACCCACGCGCAACAAGTTGGGGAAATTCTCACCGGTTTAGAAGGTCATCCTAGCTTAAAAATTGCCCCCATCGAAGAAAGCTATGAACATAATATCAAAGCAATCTTGAGTGAGAGCCTCAATCATGAGAAAAAATCCCTTGATTTGTACAAAGCACTCCTAGAAACCGTTGAAGATGCCAGTATTTACCTAGAAGAATTCGCTCGCGGTATGATTGGACAAGAAGAATTACACAATCTGGAAATTCGCAAGATGCTGCGGGATTTTGCTTGAGCTAGGATCAAACCTAGAGTTTATCGACTAGCTTATGAATCTTAGTTCCGCTTTACCCACTTTTATTATCACTCTCCGGGAAGGTTTCGAGGCCGCTTTAGTGGTGGGAATTGTCCTCGCTTGTTTACAAAAATCGGGTCGATCGCAACTTAACTCATGGGTGTATCGTGGTATTGGTGCGGGAGTGGTGGCTAGTGTTTTGGTCGGTATTTTGCTAGGGGGAATCCTTTTTCAAGTGGATGCCTCTCCTAGTCCATTTGTACCAATGATTAAGGAATTGCTGGCCGCCACTTTTGGACTGATTGCCGTCTTGATGTTGAGTTGGATGTTAATTTGGATGACTCAACAGGCCAAATCTTTGAAATCTGAGGTAGAAAGTGCGGTAAAAGCGGGTTTAAAATCGGAAAATGGGGCAGGAAAAGCGATTTTTCTGCTCGTTTTTATCGCTGTCTTGCGAGAGGGATTTGAAACTGTTCTCTTTATCCTGGCCCAATTCCAAAAAGATTGGCAGATACAAACCTTCGGTGCGATAGCGGGGTTAAGTGTCGCAACCTTGTTGGGAACTCTCCTCTTTGCGGGGGGAGTAAAAATTAATATCCGTCTCTTTTTCCAAATTATGGGGACTTTCCTCCTCTTAATCGTTGCCGGATTACTCATCGGTATTTTGAAACATATCGACGCAGGAATCAGTCTTTTAAGTGAAATTGACCCTTTTTATCGCAATTTCTGTCCTTCTCTCCCCTCCTCCTGTCTTCTCGGTTTTCAAGTTTGGGACGGTTCCCAAATTTTGAGCGATCGCACTTTCCCCGGACTCCTCCTTAAATCCCTGTTTGGTTATCGTCAAAACCTCTATATCAGTCAAATTGTTGCTTATATCCTCTTTTTACTGCTTATCGGTGGCCTCTATTTCCAAAGCTTACGACAACGTCCTCAAACAGTGACCAGTAAACAGTAAACAGTAATCAGTAAACAGTAAACAGTGACCAGTAAACAGCGAAAAGATGGCAAGAAACTGCTATTTAATAATGCTCACTTAAAAACTCACATCTGATAACTGTTAACTTACCCACTGATAACTTACCCACTGATAACTGATAACTTACCCACTGATAACTGATAACTGATAACTGATAACTGATTATGACTACTTGGCAATGTGACGGTATCCCTAAAGATGGTAAAACTTATCCGCAAGCGATTGCGGGAGGTCATGAACCCTGCGACAATACTACTCCTGATTGTCCTATCTGTGGCCTGCCTAGGGAAGCGATGGATCCCGTAACAACCACGGTTAAAACCACGGTGGTGGTGTCCCCGGGGGGTACCACTAGAGTCGGCCAAAAATCTAACTGGTTACTTCCCTTCGCTTTGATAATTACCGCTTTAACCGCAGGTTTAGGGGGTTGGAGTCTATTGCAAATGCTGATTCCCAAACCCGATACTTCCCAAGTTACACCAGAAGAAACCCCAGACAAGCAACCCAAGGCAACTTTTGTGAGTAATACGGCTAAAAATCCCGATTTATTTAGCCAAGGTGAGAAAATACTGCTTAATTCCACTCCTAACAAAGAAAAAGGCGCAGCGGCCTTTAAAAAGGAAGATTGGTCAAATGCGATCGCATCTTACCAACTGGCGGCCACTCCCCAAGCAAACGATCCGGAGGGCAAAATCTATTACAATAACGCCAAAGCTAGACAAAAAGGTAATCAAAAGACTATAGCCGTTGTTGTCCCCATCGCTAACGACCCCAACAGCGCCAAGGAAATTCTCCGAGGTGTGGCAAGGTATCAAGAGGAGTTTAATAATTCTAATTCTGGTAATCCTTTGGAAATAGTCATCGCTAATGATGGCGGTGGGTTACAATCAAAGGCGATAGCCGATGATCTGATTCAATCCGGTCAAGTTTTGGCAGTTATCGGCCACGGAATCGATCCTTTTAGTCAAAAAGCGATTGAAAGTTACCAAAAAGAAGGATTAGCGATTCTTTCTCCCCTGACTACCAGTGTTAGTCAAACGGGAAATGCAACCCTGAAAACCATTCCCCTTAAGGATAAGTCTCAGGAAGTTTTCGGTAGTTATCTGGAAGCAGTGGCCAAAACTTTGGCTAATTATGCTAGTAAGCAAGAGAATTCTCCCTCAGTGGTTCTTTTTTATAATTCCGATAGTCCCTATAGTCAAAAATTAAAGGATTCCTTTGCTAAAGCGATAAAAGAACCGGGAGGCAAGATAGTTAAGGAAATAGACACCACCAAAGCCAATTTTAACGCTAAAACCGCCATAGATCAGGCAAGACAAGCTGGCGCTAGGGTGGTATTTTTGGCCTTGAGTAAAGACGGCGATCGCATAGATCAAGCCGTGGCTATTGCCCAAGAATCGTCTGGAATGCTCTTATTAGGCGGAAATGAACTTTATACACCCGATATCCTTATTCAAGGAGCGGATAGCATCGACGGATTAGTTCTAGCAGTACCTTGGAGTTTCCAAGCAACGGATCCTTTTGCCAAAGATGCGCTGAAAAGTTGGCGCGGTCGCGTCAGTTGGCGTACTGCTACCGCCTACGATACCATGAAAGTATTAGGGGAAGCGATCGCTAAAAGTTCTGACCGTGCTACTGTAGTCGAAACTTTAAATCGAGGAATCACCTTGCAGGGAAGCACCACGGATTTTAACATTTTTAACCAAGTTCCCTTGGTGCGTGCTAATCGCGGCAATGAGGGGCCAAAGGGTTCTCAATATCAATTCGATCCTATCTAAAATAGATAATGTGATGTCGAGGAGTAGAATCAAGTCTAATTTTATGAACAATATCTTACCCATCCTAGCTTTGTTAATGTCGGTGTCGGGAATTGCCGTATCTTTGGGACGGGAGGAAGTCCGATGTCGTCTCGGTTTAGAATCGGCAGCCTGTCCCCGGGAAGAAGAAAAAACCAGCGAAGACACCCCCGCAACTACCCCCGCAACTACCCCAGAATCTCCCCGGATAGAAACAACTCCCACGGAAACTACCCGTAATATCGAAGCTTCCCCCGAAGTTTCCCCGTCTCCTGAAAGCGAAACTCCAGTGGAATTCACTCCCATCCCGGAAAATAATCCCAGTCCAGAAGTACCCCCCGAAAATCCCCCCACCTCAGAAACCAAAGCGGTGGAAAAAACTCCAGATGCAGAAAAAAGTCCGGATGTCAATCCATCTAAAGATGGAGAAACTGAAAGTATTCCGTTAGAAGTTATTCCCCCCGCACAGTAAAATCCGACAAAATCAATTGCTGCCGGGGTAGGGTTGATTCATGAATCAACCCTACAGACTCCAGACAGTAAAATCCGACAAAATCAATTTCTGGCTGAGGATAGGCACTCATGCAAGAAGTAGTTAGATATGTGTGATTAATTGTATAGTCATTTCAATTAAGATTGAGAATATCAATGCTAGAGTTAATAAGGGTTTAACTGGTCTAGAGTGTATCAGACTTATCTGAAATGACTATATCTAGCTACTTAATTTTTCTCCAGCTATTGCTGATTAGGTAAAAACTATTTACTTTTAGTCAAAATTAATTAACTTCTAACCCCGGAATGCTTAACTGTTCGGTTTTTGGCTGTGTTTCCCCCAGATAATCCCCCTGCAACATATTAATTAAACAGCCACCAAGATGATAGGCCATATTCACGGGAACCGCGTTACCAATCTGTCGATATTGAGAGGTTAAATTACCGGTAAATTGCCAATCATCGGGAAAGGACTGCACTCGTGCATATTCTCTCACAGTCAAAGGACGAGTTTCTTGGGGATGACATCTTTCTGTTTGGGTTTGTGCTGGACTACAGGTAATAGTTAAAGCCGGTTCATCCCAGGATAATCTTTTAGCATATCCTGTCCGTCCGCCGTGATTTTTGAGACTATTTTTCATATATTCTTTTTGAATATCCATCGGTAAATTCCGCCAATTTCCTCCTGGGGGAACTAAGGACATAATCTCTTTTTTTCTTTCTTTATATTCTACTCCTGGAGAACTGGGACAATTCTCTAGAGCTTTTTTCAGAGAAATAGTATAGTTTTTATATTGGGGAAAAATCGGTTTAATATTTAGGTCTTGACGGGTAGCAATAATAATTAATCTTTCTCTTTTTTGGGGAACATCGAGAAATTGAGCCGATAAAACTTGATAAGCAGCATAATAACCGATTTCCTGTAAAGCTTGCAGCATTAATTGCAGGGTTTCTCCTTTTTTATTGCTTAATAATCCTCGAACATTTTCGGCCATAGCGATTTTAGGTTGCACTTCCTGTAAACAACGAGCAAACTCAAAAAATAAGCTCCCTCTCAAGTCTTCTAATCCTTTTCCTAACCCAGCATAACTAAAAGGTTGGCAGGGAAAACCTCCAGCTACAACATCTATTTTGTCTCTAAAATCAGAAAATTTAATCTTTTTTATGTCTTGATTTATAACATTCCATTGCGGTCGATTGAGTCTTAAAGTATTAACACAATCTTGGTTAATTTCCACCAGTAATTGCGTTTTTAGTCCCGCATTTTCTAAACCTAAAGCCATACCACCACAGCCAGCAAATAATTCGATAACCGTGTAATTAGTTGGCTCAACAGTTTGTAAAATTCTCAATTCTCTGGGGGATTGGTTATTTTTAAGATTGGTTAATTGCTCGAGATCAAATAACCAATCAACTTGATTGATTTTCTGACCTTTGATTAATTTTTTCTTTTGCCATGTTAGTATTTCTGCGGTAGTTACACCGAGAATATTAGCGGCTTTTTGTAGATTTACCTGAGTCATAACCAATAATTAGCAACTTATCTACCTCTCTATTATACATCAAAGTAGCTAAACTTGATGTCGAGAAAATTTCTAGAAATATCCTTGATATAAAACATTTTCCAGTGATGGATTTGTATTATCAATATGAGTTTGTATTTTATCGATCATCCTTTGAAACACATCGGGATAATATTGAGAAGCATCCAAAAAATCTACATATTCCTGTCTGTGCAGCTGTCTTGCTTTTGAGGAGCGATACTCTTGTCGAAGATTAGCGGTCATACGCTTAGTTTTTCGTATAATTAACACATCATCAATTTGAGTAGAAATTATTGAAACTGGTGTCATATCAAGAAATTCGCAAATCAAAAAATATAAAGAGTTAGGAACGGCAATTTTTAAATCTCTACTTGTGGCTACAGCTTCCTGAAACATAGTTTTATCTAAATTGGTTTTGCACTCTGCACAAACATAGCCAAGATGAGACTCAATCAATTCATAATTTTGAAATTCTGGGTCAAAAGATGACTTTATATATAACTTTTTACCCAGCATAAAATCCTGATTTTTGCTTCTAATATTTGCTTGACCACCTTGACCAATATTGCCGAGAGAGGATAGGAAACTTAGTCCAGAGAAGGTATTTCGTGGACCCAATTCAAAAGAGTTATCTATTCCTTGTAAACTACGGAAAATCAGCTGCGGTAAAAATTCTTCTAATATAGTATTATCTAATTTTAACTGTCCCTTCTGTCTATACAAAAAGTTATCTGAACTATCAAAAATCAAGTCAAGTTCAATAAAACGCTTATATCGGTTAGTAGCTGACACTAGCTTTTCTACTGCATCTGCTTGACTAGAATTAATCGATTCTAACTCGATAATCCACTGGCGATATTTTATAATAGCTTCTTCTAAACGTTCCCGATCAGCTTCTGGCAACCGAGGATTGTTAAGACAGGCAGTTAGTTTCGTGTAGTGAGGACGGGAAAATTCGTTCATGTATTTTTGTTGATGTTCAAAGGTCAATATATAATCTCTTATCTAAAATTGGTGTTTTTTGAATATTATTGACTTTGGCAATTGCTGATTCTAAACATAGCTGGTTTTCTGAAGATACAAACAGCCTACTGCTTTCCAATACCTCGAATGCTACCTCTCTAGAAATTTGTTCTATTACCTCTTGGCTAACTTGATTATTTAAGTTAATAAAATTAATTATATCCTCTATAATAACTTTACCAAATTTATTCTTAAATTTTCTTTTTTGTCTTAATACTTTCTGGAATAGCTTGGTTTTGACACCTATTTTTTCAATAATATCAGCATTATAAAAAGGTACGCCAAGAACGTTAGATTCTTGTCCTACAATTAAAACAATTCTTGCTTGCTGCTTGGTGACTCTTGCCAGTTCCTTTAAAATGTCACCCATATCTAAACAGTATTGTACTACAGTGTAGAAACGATTACTCCTATTTGCTCTATTAGAGCCAATTTCTGACTTGGCTATCTTGAGTAAATCCCATCCTAAGATTTCAGCAGATTGACGATAATTTTGATGGTAATTAAAAACATTTATATAGGGTGGAGAAGTCACAACAAAATCTATCTGATTATTTTTTAGTGGTAGAGAACGAGCATCAGATAATCCAACCCTGATCGGCTTTTGAGAGTAAGGTAGCTTAGTAATTATATTACTAAGATGTAAAAATTTTTTCTGAATAAATTCCTGAGTAATTTTATTGTTACACACATCAAGAAGGATTACTAAAGCATCAAATAAAACCTTTGACCGATCCGGTAGCATATTCCTAGTATTTTGCAATTTATCTACTAAATTTTCTACTTGATCACTGACTTCAAAAATTCTCAAAGGAAATTCTTGATCGACGATATTTCTCAGGTTTTTAAGAACTTCTTTTTTTTGAGAATCATTGATAAATTCATAGGTATGACTCATGATATAAGCAGCGGGATTAATCTCAAATCCATAAGCTTCTAGGGATAAATAACTTGCCTCTAGTAAAACAGTTCCGCTACCCACAAAAGGATCGAGAATGACCGAATTAGATGGGCAATAGAAACTTAAAATAGTCTCTATCAGTTGGGGTGAAAACTGACCTCGCCAAACAAATAAATTGGCTCTAGTTTTCTCAATAATGTCAAGTTTTTCTTGGGGTATAGGTTGATCAAAATCTGGCAACTTTCAATCTCCCTCTATTGCTAAAATCAAAATTCAGGTTCTACTTTATCTAGAGAAAAAACACCATAAAATGTTGGGGCTGAACAAAGTTCAACCCCTCAATATTTTCCTACTTGCGTCCCGGAACTGTATATTTAAAATTCATCGGGCCGGTATAACCGGAAATCTCCGCTAATTTCTCTAATATTTGGGTTCCCGAATATTCTTGACCCTTAATAATCCAAGTGGGGAAACCTTTAATTCCGGCATCGCGACAAGCTTGGGGATTACCATTAACCCCTTGGGGATCGCATTCGATATAAACCCCTTCTTTTTTGAGGATTTCTCCCGCTTCCTTACCAAATAACTGTTTTTGATCGTAACAGTGGGGACACCAAAAAGCCCCGTATTCCTTCGCGCCAATTGCTTTTAAATGTTTAGCTAGGGCAATTTCTGCCTCTCCCGAAACCGTGGTTACTTCCCAACCGTAGGGGGGGGTAGCCGCTGTCATTGGCTGGGTAATTTCTTCTTTTCCTCCTGTCACGGTGGGGGAATTTACTCCCGTATAAACCGCTAAAGTTCCCACCAAAGTAATCATCGCCACCACAACCATCGGCAGTATAATTTGTCCTAAACCTTCCCATTCGCGACCGATAATTGTGAGAATTAATAAGGTTAAAGCGAACAAAGCCGAAGTGATGCAGTAGGGACACAATTCCTTTAATTCCGTGGCTAGAATATACATTAAATAACCACTAAATACCGCCATCGCCGTCGCCCCCGCTAACAGCAATAACCAAGTATTATTTTCTAAACTTTTGCGGAGATTTTTCTGAGTTTCCCCATTAATAAATAGAGGACTGAGGGCAAAAACCGCCATGGCAATATAGGCCAAAAAACCGAACAAACTCAAGGGCAGCCCGAAAACCGTAGCGTAGGGACTATTAAGAACACCACTACAACCAGCCCCATCAGTAGCTCCGGCGGTGCAGGCAGCAGCCCCTCCCGTCAGTTTGGTAATGGTTAAATAGCCGGTCAGAATCGCCCCCACGATCGAAACGCCCCCAATTAGGGGCCGGGAGTAGCGATGAATCCAAGGTACAGAACGACGACGCATAATATTATTTAGATTAAATTACAGCAGAATTCAGGAGTCAGGAGGTAAATCGAAATGTACTTTGTCGAAAGGAAAAATTCCCTAACCATATTGTGTTAATTAGGACGTTTTCAATTCCTAAAAACTTAGGATAGCTATCCCCTGAAACTATCCGCCATTCTAGCAAGGGGTTATGTGGACAGGGGCAAAGAAGGGAGAGAATTATTAATTTTTGCCTTTTGATCGTTGATCAGGCGTGCCGTTTCCACAAATTGCGACACCCGGATCGGATCCACCGGTTCAGTAATTTTGCCATGACGCTTGAGGGAACTAGCCACGATCACCCCATCAGCAGCCAGCAGCAACTGCCCGATATTGTCTAAATCAGCCCCGCTGCCGATAAAAACCGGTGTTCCCTTGGCCGCCGCCACTGCCAGTTCCAAATCCTCAAAACTGGGGGGGCTACCGGTGGCCCAACCAGAGAGGATCACCCCGTCTGCCAGTCCCCGTTCGATCGTATCTTGCACCGCCGTGGTCAGATTAGGGGTTCCCAAGGGGCGGGCGTGTTTAACCAAAACATCCGCTAAAATTTTGACCTCAGACCCCAATTCGCGGCGATAACGCAGGAGTTCGTGGGCCTGACCCTCAATAATGCCCTGATCGGTAGCCATAACCCCCGTTAGCACATTAACCCGAATAAATTGGGCATTAACACAGGTAGCGATCGCTAAGGCACTATGGGCATCATTGCGGAGAACATTAAGACCAATCGGTAAGACCACCAGATTTTTAATGCGATCAACAATTAAAGTCATGGCACTAACCACGGCGGGATCCACCTGTTGCTTAGTAAAGGGGGCATCAAAAAAATTCTCGATAATCAAACCATCAACACCACCGGCAGCCAAAGCCGTCGCCTCCTGTTCAGCCCGCTCGATCACCGTCTTGAGACTGCCACCCCAACGGGGGGAAGTGGGCAGGGGGGCGAGATGAACCACGCCAATAATCGGGTTTTTTGTCTTGAAAGTTGCAATTAAGTTCACAGCGTATACTACTCTTAGCGTCCCCAACCATGCGCCGCTCACCCATTTTAACAGGGTGAAGGCCTAGCCACGGTTCCACGGGGGGGAAATTATTTTAACTGCTAATGATTTTATCAATTCCGGAATCCGTTAAAATGTCTTAACATTAGAGAAGTTTAAGATTTGGTTGATACTCGATCGCATGGGCAATAAGCCAACCATCGCTATCTCACACCTAGGCTGTGAGAAAAACCGGATCGACTCCGAGCATATGTTAGGACTGCTGGCCAAGGCCGGCTATCCCGTAGATAATGACGAGGAGTTGGCCGATTACGTTATCGTTAATACCTGTAGTTTCATTCAAGCAGCTAGAGAAGAATCCGTTCGCACCCTCGTGGAACTGGCGGAAGCTAATAAAAAAATTATTATCTCCGGCTGTATGGCCCAACATTTCCAAGATGAACTGCTGACGGAATTGCCGGAAGCCGTGGCCATTGTCGGCACGGGGGATTATCAGAAAATTGTCGAGATCGTCGAACGGGTAGAGACGGGAGAACGAGTCAAAGAAGTCAGCACCGATCCCACTTTTATCGCCGACGAAAATCTGCCCCGTTATCGCACCACTACCGAAGGAGTCGCCTATCTGCGGGTGGCCGAAGGCTGCGATTATCGCTGTGCTTTCTGTATTATTCCCCACCTGCGCGGCGATCAGCGATCGAGATCGATCGAGTCCATTGTCAAGGAAGCGCGACAATTAGCCAGCCAAGGAGTCCAAGAATTAATTCTCATTTCGCAAATAACAACCAATTATGGGTTAGACTTATATGGCGAACCCAAATTAGCGGAACTCTTGCGAGCGCTGGGAGAAGTCGATATACCTTGGATTCGCGTTCACTACGCTTACCCGACCGGGTTAACGCCAAAGGTTATCGAGGCGATCCGAGAGACCCCGAATGTTTTACCCTATCTAGATTTGCCGCTACAGCATTCCCATCCCCACATCCTGCGGGCGATGAACCGTCCCTGGCAAGGACGAGTCAACGATGGCATTATCGAGCGGATCAAGCAAGCTATCCCGAACGCGGTTTTACGAACGACTTTTATCGTCGGTTTCCCCGGAGAAACCGAGGAACATTTCAGCCATCTGCTGGAATTTGTCAAGCGTCATGAGTTCGATCACGTCGGGGTGTTTACCTTCTCCGCCGAAGAAGGTACAGCCGCTTTTGACCTGCCCAATCCAGTGCCACAGGCAATTATGGACGAACGCCGCGAAAGGTTGATGTTAACTCAGCAACCAATCTCGGAACGCAAAAATCAAGCTTATATCGGTCAAACTGTCGATGTTCTCATCGAACAGGAAAACCCGGAAACGGGAGAATTAATCGGGCGTTCCGCTCGTTTTTCCCCGGAAGTAGATGGCTTGGTTTATGTGACAGGTGAGGCGATTCTAGGTGCGATCGTGCAGGTCCGAATCACTTCGGCCGATACCTACGATCTCTACGGCGAAATAGTCTAATTTTTCCATTTTTCTAATTTAATTCCCACAAAACAATCCCTATGACCACTGGTTTCAACAATTTAGGTTTATCCGATAGCCGTCTTCAACACCTAGAAACGCTTGGATTCACCACCCCCACGGAAATTCAAACCAAAGCCATCCCTCTCCTTCTAGAAGGGCATGACATGGTAGGAATGTCGCAAACGGGAACCGGCAAAACCGCCGCCTATTCCCTGCCTTTACTGGAACGCATGGACACCAAAAATCCTAACGTTCAAGCTTTAATCCTCACCCCCACCCGGGAATTAGCCCAACAGGTAGCCAGCGCCATCAAAGATTTCTCTGATGATCGTCGTCTCTTTATCCTGACAGTCTGTGGTGGTCAATCCATGGAACGTCAGATCCGCAGTCTGGAAAAAGGTGTCCAGATTGTGGTCGGGACTCCCGGCCGGGTAATCGATCTGCTCGATCGCAAAAAACTCCATCTAGAATCCCTAAACTGGGTAGTCCTCGATGAAGCGGACGAAATGCTCAGTATGGGTTTTATCGATGATGTTAAGAAAATTCTGCAAGCATCCCCCTCCACCCGTCAAACCGCCTGTTTCTCGGCAACTATGCCCCGGGAAATCCGCGATTTAATCGCTAATTTCTTGAAATCTCCCATTTCTGTGACGGTTTCTCAACCCCAGGCCGCTCCTGCTAAGATCGAGCAGAAAATTTATCTGATCCCTCGCGGTTGGACGAAATTAAAAGTCCTGCAACCCCTGTTAGAGATCGAACCCCTAGAATCGGCGATTATTTTCGTCCGCACCAAGCAAACCGCAGCCGAATTAACCAGCAAACTGCAAGAAGCGGGGCAAACGGTGGATGAATACCACGGTAACTTAAGCCAAGTGCAACGGGAACGACTGGTGCAACGTTTCCGCGAGGGCAAAATTAAATTAGTGGTAGCCACGGATATCGCGGCCCGCGGTCTAGATGTGGAAAATCTCAGCCACGTTATTAACTATGATCTGCCAGATAATGCCGAAACCTATATTCACCGCATTGGCCGCACCGGCCGCGCCGGTAAAACGGGAACTGCTATATCTTTAGTAGAACCGATCGATCGGCGTTTATTACGTCAGATTGAACAGCGTCTGCGTCAACGTCTGGAATCTAGTCCCATTCCTAGTCGTGCGGAAGTAGAAGCAAAACGTCTGGCCAAGCTGCAAAATCAGCTAAAAGAGGCTTTATCGGGGGAACGTATGGCTTCTTTCTTGCCTTTAGTGCGGGATTTAAGTGAAGAATACGATCCACAAGCGATCGCAGCGGCTGCCCTGCAAATGATCTACGATCAAAATTGTCCCCAGTGGATGAAAACCGATTGGGAAGTTCCCGCAGCGACGAGCAGTAAACCGGTGATTAATAAAACTCCCCGCAGTGGTGGTAGTAAGTACCCCTCTAAGTCGAATAACCGTCCTTCCCTGGACAAAAAAATTGTCTTTCAAGAACGTTAATTTTTAGTTCTTGAATAGATAATTTTAAGAGTTGATAGAACCAAAACGGTCTATCAACTTTTTTTATGTTTATAATAGCTTATTAACCCTATATACTTTTGACTTTTTTATACTGTTCTGTCACGGCGGCATTTAATAGATCATCTTTAAAATCTCTGATTAATTTAATTACTAAATTATAAGTATTGATGTATTCTTCATAATCGATAGTTAAATACTTGCCATGAGCAATTTTATTTCTTTGGGTGAGAAGTTGTTCATCAATAGCTTTCTGCTTCAGTTGATAATCACTATCATCAATTCCTAGAATAGTACAGATATCAGTGAAAACTTCAAAATTGAGATTAGATTTGGTGTTAATAATATTTTCGTAGGGTATATAAGCTGTATTTTCTAGGTTATCAAGTAAATTTTTGATCATCTCTTTTTGTAACTTAAATTTATTGGTTTTTATTAACTCATTTATAGATTTTCTAGAACTAAGGGCAACGAAACAGTAATCCAGTTCATGATAATTTAATTTTTTTAAGGAAACAAACTGCAAATAACATTCTGCTGCATATTTAATAAAACCTTCCCAATGGGCATAGAGAGTGGTTATTCCGGCTCTAATTAATACATCTTGCTCAGTTCCTTTTTGTGGAGGAATTTTATTTTTTAAAATACTAAGTTCTTTAATTCGCCATGCCATATCTTCATCTAAGTTTTTCTGGAGAATTTCGATAGTTCTATTATCTTTACTCATTACTTTTTAAAATATTTTTTGCCAAATTCAATCATTTTGAGCATTCTAGTTCTAGCTCTCGATCCCGTACCGATGTTATAAATAAAGTCAGATTCTGACCACATTTCCTGAATTTTTGTTCTTAGCAGTTCAATATCTTGAGTAGAGTAATCATCAATATTTTCTCGTAATCCTGTGGTGATCGCTTCATAAGCAGAATCGAGAAATTTACCCTTAAATCTTGTTCCATCATATTTGGTAAAAGTATCTTCATTCGTCGCTTGATCAAGCAATAAAAACATTTTAGCGAATTTTTCTTGCTCTAACACACGATCAAAAGTCCTGGAATTGCATAATTCTATCAGATAGTCAGTCAAATATTCATTAACCTCTTTTTTGTTCAATGATTTTGGATCAAATGTGGGAGAAGACAGGGCAAAATATTTAAGAATTAGTTCCAAGTCGTAGCGTTCTTGTCTTAATCGCTCGGATAGGGAAATACAATTTTTAAAGTTCTCATTTTCTGCCAAGTCTTCTAACCACTTATATAGGCTTTTATCTAGCATAATCAAAAGACAATTACGCACCTCTTGATAAGATAAAAAAGAGCCACCGGTATTTAAACGATCAAAAACTTCAAACTTAGCATTTTTATCCGATTCTTTTTGGATAATCTGAACCTGTATTTTCGCTCTTTTGAAGTCTATTTTTAGAGATGGGGGCAAATTATACTCTCCTTCCTCTGCACCTTCCCACATAACTCCGTTTAAGCTAGGTAATAACTTAGTACCTTGAAGCACCAGTTTCGGTTTTTTCTTAGTTTCATCGTCCTCATCTCTTAAATCGCCAACAAATTCCAAAATTGTTGAAATCCTTTGTAATCCATCCACCAATTCCCAAACACTATCTTCTTCTCTCTGATAGACAAAAATAGAGGGAATAGGAATTCCTAATAGTATCGATTCTATGAATCGGCTTTTTTGGGCTATTGTCCAACGAAAATATCTTTGAAAATCTGGATTAATTGTCATTTCTTTGTTATTATAAAGACTAATAATCTCTCCGATTGACATAGGATAGTTATCGGTACGAAATTCTTTAGTTTTTGCCTTAACTTCTTCTAATAAATTCATCTTATAGCAGTTATCTTAATGGTGAAGTACAAAGTTTTCGTTTTGGGGAGCCGGTCGTCAGGATTCGATACCAAATTAGGTTACACTTCATCTTTAGAAACAAAGCTGTAATTTTTCTATACTTAGTATAATCCCTATATTCTACTTTAATACCATCCGCCAATTCAAAAATGAAACGCGTCAACCTCAAGAGTTGACAGAAAAAGGCTCATCCCCGCAATTGGCACAAACATCAATTTTCAGGTGGCTAATCTGCAAAGACGCGATTTATGTCCCGATATTGCGGTGATGTTAGCTTGGATTGAACAGGCAAAAATCTTAACCAGAGAGTTAAAATAAGCCCTATCTCCGATAATTTTGGCATAAATTAACCAAAAGTAGTGCCATTCCATCCCCAAAGATCACCTTTCGCCTCGGCAAATTCTAGATAAATGCGATTTTTCGGTATTCCTAAATAAGCCTCAATTTCTTGACAAAAATCACTACTCATGCTTTTAGTTTGAGCGGCGGAAATAGAACCAACACTTTTAATCTCCACATAACACACCGGCTCAAAAGTGCCAGCAAAAGTCATTTTTATCCCCGATTCTAAAGCTGTCATCACATAGGATTCGGGTTTTCCCAGATGTTTAGCTAATTTAGCCGAAAGACTCTGCAAAAGTTGATTAATCGTCTCATCATCGAGGGAGGTGACAGAAGTTTGAATTTTAATTAGAGGCATAGGAAAAATCTCAGAAATATTTTTCTATAATATAACAGTGTTGATGGCAATCACAGATATTCTTTTGCTTCAGAAGGCTTCAATTATCCAATCCTTCAGAAATTATGAATTATGAATTATGAATTATGAATTGGGGATAGGCAATCTGGAAAAGTAAATAGGACTAGCTGAATAAGTACCTAAGCAAAATTAATTACACATATCTAACCCCCCTTGCCTTTTGCCTTTTGCTTTTTGCCTTTCTTCACTAGGAAATTTATTTTGCACGACTACTTATCGGTAGCAGCTTTGCTAAAAAATGGTTTTGGGACTTTATGAGCAAAACAACAAACTTTTTGCCGCAAACCCCACATACAGTACAATTATTACAGTTAAGGGTTTGAAAGGCCTAGGATGATGGCAAAGCAATCAAGGGCAATTGCGGTGACAGAACATGATAATAAATGTCCCGAATGTCTGCACTTAGAGATTTCGGGAGAACCTGTTGCGCCTGAGTCTAAGGGTGTTTTTTCGCTTTTGAAAAAGTCTGATCCAGAGGCGTTTTCCCTATCGGTGCGGATTATTTTTAATCAGCAGTGGCTTGATTTTTCTTTTGGACGGGTTAAGTTTGGTTTGCGGGGGGGAGAGTTACGCTTAAAACTGGAGAATGGCCAAATGCCTTCTGAGTTGAGAAATGAGGCGTTGAAAAAGATTTTAGCAAGGGAATTAGAGATTGAACGTCAGTTAGGAGGAGAACAGGAAAGCAAGTCTCAACTAGAAGGCTCTATAACTCCTGATTTATCGAAAGCAAACTTAAAGGGAGTTAGAGAAAAGCGTCAAAAAGAGTCCCAGGGGGATAAGTTTCAGCTTAAAATAGCGCAAATTAGTCACAAGGGAGCAAATAATCAGCCTGTGTGGGTGTTCGAGAATAGGACAGGTGAGCCTGTTTTGATTGGGGAATTAGCAGATTCCCTGGGTAAAATGTTAATTGCGGGTGTTCCCTGGAGCGTTGAAGCGACATTTACTCATGAAATGCGTCAGGTTGTGATTACGGGTTTAGAAAATTTATTTAAAGATGATATTTCTGGACACAAATTAAACGTATTTGAGTTAGCAGTAGCTAAGTTATTTTTAAAGCATAAAACCCAACCCTATCTAAGTCGTCAGGTATTACGTTATGAGTGATGCAGATTTTATTCGAGAAGTTGAAGAACTGTACCTGCGTCTTGCTAATGCAGATACAGATGATCTTGTTGAGTTAGCTAAACTTGCGGGTTTAGACCCTAAAACAGATTTAGCCGACTCTGTTTGGGTTCCCTATCCCAGCTTTGGGGAATTTCGCCAGAACACCTTAGCGGCGGCGGTGCTGACAGATTATCTAAAAGAGCATGGGATAGAGGTAGATGCTGCGGCGGCTGATAATGCTCAAGTGGTACTACCCAAGCTAGGTAAACTAGAAGCTGTGTTGATTCCTCAAGACTCTGGTGAAGAACCGTTGGATTTAAGCCAAATTAGTGTCGAAATTGACCTAAATCCGGCAACTCTAGCCTATATTTTAATCGAGTTAGGGGAAGGGGGAGCTTGGTTAACTGGGGTTCTGTTGAGTTCGGACCTGCGTCAGGATTTCCCAGAAGGCGGTGCGGTGTCCTTGGCGATGAGGAAACCTATATCGGCGCTGTGGGAGGCTTACCGTCGGTGGGAAAACTGTCAGCAAATCATGGCGCAGTATATCGATAAACAAGGCTGGTCGGCGGAACAGCGAGCGGAGGTAATCACAGTGTTAAACTGGGTCTGGGACTATCGGCAGGACTATGAGCGTCCGACGCTATTAAAGGAGTTTTTAGAAGAGAAGGCCAGCGAGAATAATGAGAATTTTAAACCCTTAGTCTCGCGTCCGGAAGGGGTAAGGGAAGCAACGCCTGAGCCGTCTTCAGTGGGTGCGGTGGACTGGCTAGAGGTGGCGATGGATTTGCTTGATGAATTGGGAAAATGTATTTAAAAAATAATCATGAAAAGCATTAAAATAATTGTCGAAAAGCTATAAAAGCTTTTAAAATTCTTCAATGGTCAATCCAGCATCGTTAACAATTCCAGCCATAGTATAAGCATTAACCGGATTGGCTCTAGGAATGACAATAATACGCTTCCCATTCGCCATCGTAATATGTTTACCTTGTCTAATGACTTGAAAACCTGCTTTTTCTAAGGCCTGAATTGCTCTTAAATGATTTATTCCTGGAAGTTTTGGCATAATTATCCAACTTCTACATAAAGAGATTCGTCATCTTTATTTAGTTCTTCGACTGTCTCTAAGTAGAGTTGAATGGCATCCTTGATATTTTCTAAAGCTTCCTCTTTAGTTTCCCCTTGTGACCAGCACCCCGGTAAACTTGGACACCATATCGCATATCCTTCCTCGCTCTCTTGTAACCTTACTTTATAGCGCATACTTACCTTTTAATTTTGACTATTATCATTTGTAATTATATCCCACTTTTCGCCATCTGGGAAACCTGCGCCCAAATGTAACATATAGTCATTTCAAATAAGGTTGTAGGGGCGAAGCATTCGGGCAATAACCTATCGCTGAAACCGTAGATTTCTTATCCGAATGCTTCGCCCCTGCGGGAGTGCTTACTGACAATAATAGTGAGATAGGTGAGTCTTGTCTCATTCTTAGTTGAAATAACTATATCTTGGGAACTGTAATAGGCGAATAAAATACTGCTATCTGTAATAATTTTGGGGGGATAATTTGTCATGAATGATCTTGCTGATGGTGGTTTTGGATATATTCTGCCACTACTTTTTTGCGGTTTTCTCGCAATGACAAATCAGGTGGAGCATTTTCTAAAAGATGCTGAGGATGACCTCCCCGGCGTTGTAATAAAGTTTTACGCGGTTTTAAGCTTTGCCAATGTTCGTAAATGAGTTTTTTCAGAAGTTCTTCTGAGCTAATATTCTCTTCGGAAATGATGTCTGCTAGATAGTTCTCGGTTTCTCGATCTAGATTAATGGATAACATTGTTACTTCATGGGATAAATCAACATCTTTGATTATAGCTTAAAATCCATGATCGCACTCACCCCCCATCCCCAATTGAGTTTGCTAGAGAAAAATTCAGGGTACGGGCGAAGCATTCGGATAGGAAATCTAGGGTTTCAGTAATAGGTTATTGTCCGAATGCTTCGCCCCTACTCAATCATCTAACAATCCGTCGTAACGCACCACACCTATCATTAATTTAACTTCGTTATAACATATAATTAATTGTCAAGAGTTCTTATCTGATTAGGTAGGCGTTAAAAATTATCAGATGCCCCCCTTATCAAGGGGGGACTAAGGGGGGATCAACACCCCCCTTATCAAGGGGGGACTAAGGGGGGATCAACACCCCCCTTATCAAGGGGGGACTAAGGGGGGATCAAACCCAAAATCTATCTTCAATTTAATTAGAACCACTACTACTAAAAACAATCATGAACGAAGCAAGAATAGAAGCTTACTTAGCCCTAATCCAAGCGCTCCTCCAGTGCGAAAATGGTCTGGAACCAGCGCTATTAGAGGCTAACGCGGAATTACTTGATGCAGGCTTAGTCGCTGTGATGAAGCAGTATGCAGACTTATTAGAACAGCAAGGACAAAGCAATGAAGGGAGATGGTTGCTGAATATGGCGCAACAGTTAGAGCAAATTTTAGACCCGCCAAGAGATAACCAAAACCTCTACATCAGTTTTTTACAAACCCTACTGGAAACTGTCGTAGAAAGTCACGGAAACCCCCAAGCAATTTATCCCCTGCTCGACAATAACCTCCATCTCTTAGATGAAAACTTACTTAACCTCCTCCGTGCTTGGGGAAATCAAACCAAGGAACAAGCCAGTCGAGAGGAAACTCACAGACTAGCGGCAATACTCTATTGTCTTACTTATGCTTTTCATGAATTTCCTAAAGGTAATCCACTCATTAACCTAGCCATTGCCGTCTATGGATACGAGTTTTGTGCTGCAACTAAACGCCAACCGGGATTAGAAAGGGATTTAGCCACAACCCTCAATAATCTGGGCGTAGCCTACGTCACCCAAGCCGAACTAGGGAAAGAGCCAGTGGCCAACCTAGAACGGGCGATCGCCGCCCTCACCGAAGCCACCACCATCCGCCGCCAACCCGGATTAGAAAGGGATTTAGCCCAAACCCTCAATAATCTGGGCAATGCCTACCGCACCCAAGCCCAACTAGGGAAAGAGCCGGTAGCCAACCTAGAACGGGCGATCGCCGCCTATACCGAAGCCACCACCATCCGCCGCCAACCGGGATTAGAAAGGGATTTAGCCCTAACCCTCACTAATCTGGGCAATGCCTACCTCACCCAAGCCCAACTAGGGAAAGAGCCGGTAGCCAACCTAGAACGGGCGATCGCCACCTACACCGAAGCCACCACCATCCGCCGCCAACCGGGATTAGAAAGGGATTTAGCCACAACCCTCAATAATCTGGGCATAGCCTACCACACCCAAGCCCAACTAGGGAAAGAGCCGGTAGCCAACCTAGAACGTGCGATCGCCGCCTATACCGAAGCCACCACCATCCACCGCCAACCCGGATTAGAAAGGGATTTAGCCCAAACCCTCAATAATCTGGGCGTAGCCTACAGCACCCAAGCCCGACTAGGGAAAGAGCCGGTGGTCAACCTAGAACGGGCGATCGCCGCCTATACCGAGGCCGCCACCATCCGCCGCCAACCCGGATTAGAAAGGGATTTAGCCACAACCCTCAATAATCTGGGCCTAGCCTACTGGACTCAATCCCAAGTGGGGAAAGAGCCGGTAGCTAACCGAGAACGGGCGATCAATGCCTACACCGAAGCCACCACCATCTTCCGCCAACTGGGATTAGAAAGGGATTTAGCCGAAACCCTCAATAATCTGGGCATAGCCTACCTCAACCAAGCCGAACTAGGGAAAGAGCCGGTAGCCAACCTAGAACGGGCGATCGCCGCCTACACCGAAGCCACCACCATCTTCCGCCAACCGGGATTAGAAAGGGATTTAGCCACAACCCTCACTAATCTGGGCATAGCCTACCTCACCCAGGCCCGACTAGGGAAAGAGCCGGTAGCCAACCTAGAACGGGCGATCGCCGCCTATACCGAAGCCACCACCATCCGCCGCCAACCCGGATTAGAAAGGGATTTAGCCGGAACCCTCAATAATCTGGGCAATGCCTACCGCACCCAGGCCGAACTAGGGAAAGAGCCGGTAGCCAACCTAGAACGGGCGATCGCTACCTATACCGAAGCCACCACCATCCGCCGCCAACCCGGATTAGAAAGGGATTTAGCCACAACCCTCAATAATCTGGGCAATGCCTACCGCACCCAGGCCCGACTAGGGAAAGAGCCAGTGGCCAACCTAGAACGGGCGATCGCCAATTATCGAGAAGCACTTTCCTTTCTCAACCCCGCTCTCTTACCGGCTGACACCCTGAGAACTGGGCGCAACTTAGGCGATATCGGTTTCCAGCAGGGTTGGTGGGACATTGCCATCGAAGGCTACACCGTCGCCGTGGAAGCCGTTGAACAAAGCCGCGCCTGGGCAACCAGTGAAGCCCTTCGCCAAGAGATTGTCCGCGAGTCCATCGGTGTTTATGAAAACCTAATCCAAGCCGCCGTTAACCAAGGCGACCTCTCCCTGGCGCTGCGAACCGTCGAACGTTCCCGCTCCAAACGCCTCGCCGACCTCATCGCTGTGGGCGACCTCTACGCCGATGGGCGCGTTCCCCCAGAGATCCAAGCCTGGTATCAGCAGGTTAAGGATAGCCGTCAGATCCAATCCCAACTCCGTCAAAAACCCCTCGACCAGCCCGGATTCACCCAGAAACCCCAACCCTACCCCATCGGTAACACCCGCGCCAGCTTTGCCACGGAACAACTCTACGCCGCCGAAGCCGCTGAACGTCAAGCCTGGGATGCTCTCTACCGCTTTGATGCCATCACCGCCCAACTTCAGCAACCCCAACCCCAACCCCGACTCGATCAGCTAACGGCGCTGCTTCCATCCCCCCAGACTGCCCTCCTCAGCTTCTACACCACCGCCACCCATACCCACATCTTTGTCCTGCGTCGCCCCTCCCGGGATGGCGGGGAAGGGGTCAACTGCCACACTATTCCCAATCCCCCGGAGTCCGCCAACGACTTGCAAAACTGGCTGGTCGTCAACTGGGTTAACCCCTACATTGCGATTAATCAAGCAGAGACCGCCCAATCCCGCCAGCAGCGTCGGGATGAGTGGCACCAAGCTATGGCCACTCGTCTGCAAGAACTGGCAACCCGACTGCAATTCGACACCCTCATCCAACAGCACCTCCAGGGCATCACTGAGTTAATCCTGATTCCCCACCTGTTCCTGCACCAAATTCCCTTCGACCTTCTACCCACCGCCCAAGGCCAACTACTGGGCGATCGCTTTCGCCTTCAGTTTGTCCCTAGTACGAAAATTCTCGGACTGTGCCAAGAGCGATCGCAACCGACTCCCGACACCCTGGGGATTGTGGAAAACACCACAGAGGATTTGCCCTATACTCCCCTAGAGTGTGAGTGGGTCGCCCAAACCTGGAATGTGCCTCGCCAACGGCGGCTACAGGGGCGCACAGTCACCCCCGACTCTTATCTGCAATTGCTGAAACAAGTGCAGGCTTTGCTCTCCAGCCACCACGCCACCAGCCGCCCCGATGATCCCCTCAACTCCCACCTCGTCCTAGCCGAAGAGCAAAAAGTCACCCTCCGGGATTTACTTAGTCCCCTGTGGCGTTTTCCCGAATTGTTGGAAGTGTTTCTCTCCTGTTGTGAAACCGGTCTCAGTTTTGCCACTTCCCGAGATGAAGAGGGAAACCTGCGACGGGAATTACTGGACGAACCCCTCAGCTTAGGTACAGGCTTTCTGCTGGGGGGCGCTCGTGCTGTGATTAGTAGTCATTGGGCGGTGACTGATCTAGCGACGGCGCTGTTTTCCCGGGAGTACCATCGCGCACGGCGGGCCGGAGAGGAACGTTTAACGGCTCTACATCAGGCTCGTCAAGCGCTGCGGGAGACTTGCCAAAAAGACTGGCGGGACCGTTTGACAGCCGATTATCAGCAGGCTTATCAGACTTGGCGACAAATGCGCCAAACTAAGGATCCGAACGCCGATACTGCTCAAGCCAATTATCAGAAAATCGGCGAATTGATCAAGTGGCTCGACGAATTTGCTCCCGACGCAGTGCCTTTTCAGGATTATCGTTACTGGGGGGCGTTCTATTGTCTGGGACTTCCTTAAATTATGAATTATTTCCTTGTTGCAAGTAAAATGTAGTAAAATGTAGGGTGCGTTAGACGGCGACAATCTTTGCTTAAACTTGAATCTAACAATCCGTCGTAACGCACCACACCTATCATTAATTTATTTGGTGCGTTGCTAGAGAAAAATTTGGGGTACGGGCGAAGCATTCGGATAGGAAATCTACGGTTTCAGTGATAGGTTATGCCCAAATGCTTCGCCCCTACAGGACTCTCAAAACCTTGCACCTGTTTCGCAAAAAAATATCCTAAAACTCTTATCTAGTCTATATTTCACATTTATTCAGTAAACCCTAATTAAATAAATGTCCCAGCCAGGGGAAAAACTATGACAACTCTCGACATTTTACCAGAAGTTACCTGTCCCCCCACCGATTTATGGAGTGATGAACCACCCTTGGAAAGTGATTTACATCTGCAACAGATCATAATTCTCCTCAATTGTCTAGAATTATTATGGCAAGAGAAAAACGATTACTACGCTTCCGGTAATCTGACTATCTACTATAACGAAGAACAACTGAAAAAGCGCGATTTCTGCGGTCCTGATTTTTTTGTGGTTTTAGATACAGAAAAACGTCCCCGCAAAAGTTGGGTGGTTTGGGGAGAACAGGGTAAATATCCCAATGTGATCGTGGAGATTATTTCCGATTCTACGGCCAATATTGACCGCACTAAAAAGAAAATTCTCTACCAAAATACTTTTCGCACTCCTAATTATTTTTGGTTCGATCCTAATACCTTAGAATTCCAAGGATTTACGATACTTGAGGGACAATATCAAGCTATTTCTCCCAATGACCGGGGTTATCTATGGAGTGAACAGTTAGGATTATATTTAGGCATATTTGACCGTAAACTGCGTTATTTTACCGCCGATGGTCAATTGGTTCCCACTCCCCAAGAAGCTGAATTACAGCAAAGACAAGCAAAGGAACAGATTCTTTTAGAAAAGGAACAGATTCTTTTAGAAAAGGAACAGGAACGACAGGCAAAAGAACAGGCTCTTTTAGAAAAAGAACAGGCTCTTTTAGAAAAAGAACAAGAACGACAAGCCAAGGAAAGATTAGCGGCAAAATTACGAGAATTAGGCATCAACCCCCAGACAATTTAGCCGGTCAAAATCTTCACATAGCGATCGATAACCCCTTGAGTTACAATTATCTTGATTTGACTGGACAGACCCGAATGCAACTCACTCCCGAACAATACAAAGAAAAAATGCAGCGCCGCAAGGTCATCCAAGAGGAACGTTTGGCCGAAAAAATCGCTGAAAAAGGTTTAATTATCGTTAATACCGGCGATGGTAAGGGAAAAACCACGGCAGCCCTCGGTATGGTTTTACGTTCCCTCGGTCATGGTTACAAAGTGGCGGTGGTACAATTCATCAAAGGTGCTTGGGAACCTGCCGAACAAAAGATTTTTAGTGTTTGGGGGGAACAAATCGAGTTTTATGCTATGGGGGAAGGTTTTACCTGGGAAACCCAAGATAGAGAAAGAGATATAGAGAAAGCCCAAGAAGCATGGCAAAAAGCCCTAACTTTTCTCGAAAATCCCCAATATCAATTAATTTTACTCGATGAGATCAATATCGCCCTTAAATTCGGCTATCTGGATATTCAGGAAGTTATCGCTGGTTTAGCCCAAAAACCCCCTAATTGTCACGTTATTCTCACTGGTAGAGGAGCTTTACCCGAATTAATCGAGATAGCGGATTTAGTCACGGAAATGAAGTTAATTAAACATCCCTTTCGTCAACAGGGAGTGAAAGCGCAACCCGGCATCGAATTTTAATTAACTACTGCTTAAGCGTTGTACCGTCTCTCCCGACAATAATCGATGAGTTTCGGCGAGAAGATAGGGAATTTTATCAGCGTGGGGACTAGCGGCTAAACAGGCAGTTAAATCGAGTTTTTCCACCTCTTTTGCCTGTTGACCGGGGAACCAATGACCCCCATTCCCCAAGAGATTGTATCTGGCCCTCGCAAAGTCAATCATATCGTAGGCGATAACAAGATTGCGTAACCAGAGGATAGAACGAATATTAATCTGATTGGGGGTATTTTCCCAGCTAGGTAAACCCACAGACCAAGTTTTTACCCAATTATCGCCTAAACAGTTGATCATCTCCCCTTGCAATCTCTCGATAATTGCCGGTAAAATCTCCTCGGAGCGATCGAGTAAGGGTAAAGTTTTCAGGTGTTCATCAAAATCTCTGGCTCGCGCAGCACCGATACTAAGGGTATGGACGGCCGGATGACTGAGACAAAATAGGTCATTAAAAACCATCGGACTGAGAGGAGAACAGAGAGCCACGAGCTTAGGGGGAGGATTGTAGAGATGGCCGCCCTTATCGGAGGGACTAATGATAAAAACCCCCATATCGTGCTGTTTTGCCGCTTCTATGGCCGGCCAGTTATTCTGAAAAATATAGTACCAGTGCAGATTGAGGTAATCGTAACAATTTGTTGCAATAGTCTTGACAATTACATCAGTTGGTGCATGGGTGGAGAAACCGATAAAACGAACTTTTCCCTGTTGCTGTAATTTTTTCGCCTCTTGCCAACAACCGCCCTCGGCCATAGTATCATCGAGAATTTCCTCGGTGTTGATGCCATGGATGCCCAACAAATCCACATAATCTAACCGTAAAAATTGCAGGGATTGCTCAAATTTACGGCGAAATTCCCGCACATCTTGACTAGGAGAAACTTTCGTCTGCACGATAATCTTTTCCCTCGGTAGTTGCGGCAAAATTTTGCCCAATTGCATCTCGGAAGTGCCGTAACCCCTAGCGGTTTCGATGTGATTAATCCCCACTTCCAGAGATTTATTGATAATTGCCTCTAAATTGCCTTGATTCTCGTCGGGAATTTGCGACATTGGCACATCCTGCCACTGAAATTGATAGCGCATCCCCCCACAGGAAAACACTGGCATTTGTAGATTAGTGCGACCGAAACGACGATACTGCATATATTCAGTTATCAGTGGGAATTATGAATTATGAATTATGAATTATGAATTATGAATTATGAAGTGGGGAGGTGGGGAGATGGGGTTTTAGGGTTTTGGGGTATTAGTTGAAACTTCCCTATTTCCCCATTCTCCCATTCCCTATCCCCTGTTCCCTGTTCCCTAAATTTAATCGGGTACAGTGAGAATTTCGACACCAGTTTCGGTGACGGCGATGGTGTGTTCAAATTGGGCCGAAAGTTTACCATCTTTAGTAATAGCAGTCCAACCGTCTTTTAAGACAATATGTTGCCAGGTTCCCTCATTAATCATTGGTTCAATGGTGAATACCATACCGGGGCGAATTTTTTTGCCCTTGCCGCGAGTGCCGTAGTGGGGAACCTGCGGACCGGTGTGAAAAACATTACTGATACCATGACCGACAAAATCTCTAACCACCGAGAATCCTTGGCCTTCCGCATATTCTTGGATAGCTGCGCCGATATCGCCGATTTTACCCCCCGGCTGCACTGCATCTATGCCTCTTTGCAGACATTCTCTGGTAACTTCCACTAACTTTTTAGCCAGGGGGGAGGGAGTACCGACAAAGAAAGTCTGGGAGGTATCGCCGTGATAACCCTCTAAAATCGGGGTGACATCGATGTTAATAATATCGCCATCTTTGAGGATTTGATCGGCGCTGGGGATGCCGTGACAGATAACCTCGTTAATGCTAGTACAGATGGACTTAGGAAAGCCGTGGTATCCTAGGGGCGCACTTTTGGCTCCATGGGCGCGAGTCCAACGTTCTGCTTCATCATTGATTTCTAGGGTACTTACCCCCGGTTTAACCATATCTGCCAGATGATCTAACAGTTTAGCCGCTAATCGTCCGGCTCGTCGCATTTTGTCAATTTCCCGCGGGGAGAGTAAGGTGATGGTATCGTTGCCCATGAATTATCCGACTGTTGAGAAAGATTCTTGTTACATTTCTTATCCTAGCAAAATCGGGCAGTCTTAGGGTTTAGGGTGTAGGGTGTAGGGTGTGGGGTGTGGGGGAATTATGAATTATGAATTATGAATTATGAATTGGGGAGCAGGGAGTGGGGTGTGGGGTGTGGGGGAATTATGAATTATGAATTATGAATTGGGGAGCAGGGTGTGGGGTGTAGGGTGTGGGGTGTAGGGTGTGGGGTGTGGGGGAATTATGAATTATGAATTATGAATTATGAATTGGGGAGCAGGGAGTGGGGTGTGGGGAGAATAAATAAAAATAATCTCCTGTCTCCTGACTACTGATAACTGATAACTGATAACTGATAACTGATAACTGATAACTGATAACTGACAAGACAAATTAACCGAATCTACCGGCTACATAATCGCGAGTTTGTTGATTAACTGCATCGGTGAAAATTTTCTGGGTGGTGTCAAATTCTACCAAACGACCGACGCGGGTTTCATCGGCATTAAAAAAGGCCGTGCGATCGGATACCCTAGAGGCCTGTTGCATATTATGGGTGACAATCACGATCGTGTATTGTTGCTTCAATTCATGGATTAATTCCTCGACTTTGAGGGTAGAAAGGGGGTCTAAGGCCGAACAAGGTTCATCCATTAATAATACTTTTGGTTTTACCGCCAAAGCGCGAGCAATACACAATCTTTGTTGTTGTCCTCCCGATAATCCTAAAGCAGATTTATTCAACAGATCTTTAACTTCATTCCAAAGAGCAGCCCCTTTTAAAGCTGATTCCACAATTGCATCTAATTCACTGCGACTAGCGGAACGATAAATTCTAATACCGTAGGCAATATTATCGTAAATACTAGCAGGAAAAGGGTTAGGGCGCTGAAACACCATACCCACCTGTCGCCGTAAGGTATGAAGGTTAACTTTGGGGGCGTAGATATCTTGGCCAAAAAACCTAACTTTGCCCTTAACTGTCACTTGTCCCTCTAATTCCCCGATGCGATTGAGGGCTTTTAAGAGAGTGGATTTACCACAACCGGAGGGGCCGATCATGGCGGTTACTTGCCTTTGCGGGATTTCTAAAGAAACACCTTCCAGGGCTTTTTTACTACCATAGAAAAAGCTAATATTTTCGACTTCGATCGCCGAATTAGCTAGAGAAGTAGGACTGTTCATGAGAGAGGAATCGATCATAAGAAAAATGCTTAATTTGAGCGTTTACGAGTGACAAAACGGGAGAGAAGGCTAGTAATTAAAACTAAGATAATTAGGACTAAAGAAGCTGTCCAAGCCAGGGAATTTTGTTCAGGAAAGGGGGAACTAGCATAGTTATAAATCAACACCGTTAAAGCCGGTGTGGGCGACCAAAGACTTTCTTGCCAAAATTGACTAAATAAAGCCGTAAACATTAAAGGGGCGGTTTCTCCAGCGGCCCGGGCCACCGCTAATAATATCCCGGTCATAATCGGTGCGATCGCTGCTGGTAGGACAATGCGAAATACCGTATCGAAACGGGAACCCCCCAAAGCGGAGGAACCGAGACGGTAGGACATAGGTATTAGTTTTAGTGCCTCTTCCGTGGTTAAAGCGATGATGGGCAACATAATCACCCCCAAAGCAAAGGCCCCCGCTACGGCGGAAAATTGTTTGGTAGTTAACACCAAAACCCCGAAGGAAAACACCCCGACAATAACGGAAGGGGTACTACTCAACACCACGATCGCAAAGCGCAGAATACCGCCAATTTTGGAACCCCGAGCGAATTCCGAGAGAAAAACCCCGGTGAGAATCCCCAGAGGTATGCTGCCGAGGGATGCTAAACCGACCATGGTTAAAGTACCCACGATCGCATTAGCGAAACCGTTGGGAACACTGGGATCGGAGCCAACTGGGGCGGGTAAAGAGGTGAAAACTTGCCAATTGAATCCGGGTAAACCTTCTTTGACAATTTGAAAGAGGATAGCGAATAAAGGTAGAATGGCGATGGCACTAAGAGCGATCGCTAAACCCGTGAGACCGTTGGTAAAAAAATGTCGCCAGGGTGACAGGGGTTGCTGTAAATCTTCTTCGGGAAAAGCTCCTTGGCTCATAAAATTAACGATTGCGGTTGATAAATTGTACTAATAAAGCCGCTACACTATTGACAGCTAAGGTAATAACAAATAGAATTAAAGCTAGATACATCAAGGCTCCGATGTGGATTTTTTCAAAAGCTTCTGGGAAGGTATTGGCTAGTACAGCAGGAATAGTATAACCGGGGGCCAAGAGGGAGGGACTAATAATCGAGGAGTTACCGATTACCATGGCTACCGCCATAGTTTCCCCTAAAGCGCGACCTAAACCGAGGATAATCGCCCCGATAATGCCAGAACTGGCCGCCGGCAACAACACGCGCCAGATGGTTTCCCAACGAGTGGCACCTAGGGCCATGGAGGCGCTGCGTAATTCGGGGGGGACGGTAAGCAACACATCGCGACTGATAGCGGAAATAGTCGGCACGATCATGATGGCCAGGATCACACCGGCGATCAGCATACTTGGTCCCAAAGGTTGGGTATTAAACAAAGGGAACCAAGCAAAATTTTGAAATAACCATTCTTGTAGGGGTTTAAGCACGGGAATTAGCACGAAAATCCCCCATAACCCGATAATTACGCTAGGAATCGAGGCAATTAATTCCACCAGAAAACCGATGGGATAACGGACACTTGCCGGCAAATAATTCTCGCTAGTGGTTAAAGCAACGGCAACACTGAGGGGAATAGCTAATACAAGAGCCAGAATCGAGGAAACGATCGAACCGAAAATAAAGGGTAAACCACCAAATTTGAGGACGTTCACATCCCAAGTGGTTCCCCAGAGAAATCCCCAACCGAATTCATTGATCGCCGGCCGCGCATCCTGAAAAACAATCCAGGCCATCCAGAGCAGAAAAATTAAACCAGAGGCGGCACAAATCCAGACTAAGACTGTAAAAATGCGATTGAATAAACCCGCAGTGCCGGGGTTTTCGTTAAGATTGGCCGCCGAGACAGCCAAGGACTCGACGGATTCAGAAAAATTGGCCATAAGATAGAGAGCGATTACCACTTATCAGTTGTTTAAAACGCAACTGTAGGGGCTGAACAATGTTCAGCCCACAGAAAAGAAATACTTGCAGTTATTAGTTATGGACTTAACCGGTAACTTTTTTCCATCTTACTGGAAAGCGGTGACAATCAAGCCTAAACTAATACAAAAGTATTTATTTAATTTTGTTAACTTCGGCTAAAACTTTTTGAGTCACCGATTGGGGAATCCGGGTAAATTCCAATTGATTGTTAATACCTTGACCAGTGGTCAGAATCCAAGTCAACAGTCTTTTAATTTCTGCCGCTTTTTTGTTATCAGCGTAGTCTTTCGGTACTAATAACCAAGTAATCCCGACGATCGGATAACCACTGCTCGGATCGTCCATATTAGCGGTAAAATCGGCGTTAAATTTGATCCCTTCCATCGCCTTGTTAGCTTGAGCGAGACTGGGTTCGACAAATTGACCAGCTTTATTCTGAACTTTAGCAGTTCTCATGGTTGCCCCTTCATTTTTGCGGGCAAAGGTATCTTGAACGTAACCGATCGAGCCTTCTGTTTGTTTAACCAGGGCCGCCACACCATCATTTTTCGGTCCTTTGAGAACGGTAAAACCCCAGTTAGGTTCTTTGCTGGTTCCCACCTTACTTTTGAAGGAAGGACTAATCGCACTCAGGTGAGAGGTAAAAATCTCGGTAGTACCGCTACCATCGGCTCTAACCACCACTTTAATGGGTTGGTTGGGAAGTTTCGGATCCACTTGTCTCCAGTTAGTGATCTCGCCACTGAAGATTTTACCGAGGTTAGCCCTGGAAATTTGCAGGTTATTTACCCCAGGCAAATTATAAACCACGGCGACGGCTCCCCCGGCGGTGGGAACTAGCAGTAAACCGTTTTTCATCTGGCCTTTTTCCGAGGAGGAAGGAGCGGCATCGGAAGCCCCAAAATCGACGGTTCCAGCGATAAATTGCCGGACACCAGCACCGCTACCGACGGAATTATAGTTAACGGTGACACCGGTGGCGTTTTTATAGTCGGCAAAATAACGCTGGTATAGGGGCGCGGGAAAGGAGGCTCCTGCACCGTTCAGGGTTTGGGCGAAAGCTTCTCCCATCGTCCCTGCTAAGGCCGCTGCCGTGGCGAAGGAGACAGCACACACACGAGTTAGGGTAGCAGTTGAGAATATCATAAATTTTCCGGTTGAAGAATCCTGCACAATTGGAGAAAGTTGAACTTTCTTCAAGATATAGTTTAAGGCACAAATATTACTTTTAAATCTAGAAATATTGGAGATTTTTTTGGGTTAAGATTCGGTAAAATTTTGGTTAAGTTTAATTTAAAAAATTCACAGCTTTTGGCAACAATTTAGATCGATTAAGACCAAAATCCATTGTATCTATTCGAGGATGAAATCTTAATTTAAACCATCTGTTGGGGAGAAATTGCCCGGACAAAGCTTTTTATCTAGGGTTTGCTGAATAAATCTAAAAATCTTGTTGGATAAGGCTTTTAGACTTTACACCCCACACCCCACACCCCACACCCTGCCCCCACGAAAAACTTTTTCAGCAGACCCTATCTAGGTGTGTCAAGGCAAACAGGGCCACCGCTGCTTTTCGCTACTGTTAAGTTTGTTATCTTTTTGGGGTGAGTTTCGTATTAAATCAATTTTTTTTGAAATGATGGAGATAAATTTTTCTGACTCCCAGAAAAGCAAGGGGATGGATAAATGCTGATAAATCTCGATAAATTGCTCAAAAAGGCTCTTATTTTTGTTAGTGCTGGTGTTTTAGTTGCTTGCGCTCCCGTTGACTCCCAATCAAACAAATCAATTATTATTGATGGGTCTAGCACCGTTTACCCGATCACCAAAGCTGTCGCCGATGAATACAAAAAACAAAAACAGCCGTCTGCGGATATAAGCGTCAAATTTTCGGGTACTACTGGCGGATTTCGGCAGTTTTGCGCTGGAAAAACTGATATTAGCAATGCTTCGCGACCGATTCGCAGCGATGAGATCGAAGCCTGTAATCGGAATAACATTAGATTTATCGAATTGCCGATCGCCTTTGACGCACTCACCATCGCAGTCAATAAAGAAAACAATTGGATTGACAGCATCACTTTAGAGGAATTAAAAAAAATCTGGGAACCTGCGGCCCAGGGTAAAATTACCAAGTGGAGTCAGGTGCGATCGGGATTGCCGGATAAACCTCTCAATCTCTTTGGTGCGGGCAAAGATTCGGGAACTTTCGATTATTTTACGGAAGCGGTGGTAGGAGAAGAAGATGTTAGCCGCAGCGATTACGTTGCCAGTGAAGATGATGACACTTTAATCCAAGGAGTTAGTCAAGATGCCAACGCCCTAGGATATTTTGGTCTAGCTTACTACGAAAAACAAGCGGCGAACTTAAAAGCCTTAGCAATAGACAGTGGTAAAGGGGCTGTTTTGCCCTCCCGGGAAACGGTGCTACAATCCACCTATCAACCCTTAGCCCGTCCTTTATTTATCTACGTTAACGCCCAAAAAGCCCAGTCTAATAAGGATTTACAGCGTTTTGTCGAGTATTATCTCAGTCAAGCTCAAAATATCGTTCAAGAGGTCGGTTATATTCCCCTGAGCGGTGAGCATTATCATTTAGCCAAGGTCACTTTCTTTAACGGGGAAGCGGGAACAGTTTTCGGGGGACACTCAAAATTCGATGTGACTTTAGCCGAATTACTGCGCCAGAAAGCCAAGTTTTAGAAACTTAAAATAGGGTGAGATTAACTCACCCTATCGACTTTTATTTTAGCTATTATTGCTGTGATCTTAACCAAAACGACCGCTAACATAATCTCTAGTGGACTCTTGAGCGGGATTTTGAAAGATAACCTCGGTGCGATCATATTCCACTAAATAACCCACTTTACCACCTTTTGGGGTCGGTTCAGCATTATAAAAAGCCGTTAAATCAGAAACCCGCGACGCTTGTTGCATATTATGAGTAACAATAACTATAGTATATTGGGTTTTCAATTCGTGAATTAATTCCTCAATTTTTAGGGTAGAAATTGGATCGAGTGCCGCACAGGGTTCATCCATTAAAACAACTTCCGGTTTAACCGCAATAGCGCGAGCAATACATAACCTTTGTTGTTGTCCCCCCGATAAAGCTAAACCACTTTCTTTGAGTTTATCTTTAACATCATCCCAGAGAACGGCTTTTTTTAAAGATTCTTCCACTAATTGATCCATATCACCGATGTAACCATTTAATCGCGCCCCAAAAGCGATATTTTCATAGATAGATTTAGGGAAAGGATTCGGTTTTTGAAACACCATACCGATGCGACTGCGTAACCCGATAGGATTAACGGAATTACCATAAATATCTTGGCCGCGAAAGGTAACTTTTCCCTCAATTTTGGCACTTTTAACCAGATCATTCATGCGATTAAAACAGCGTAAAACTGTACTTTTCCCGCAGCCAGAGGGACCGATAAAAGCGATCACTTTTTTCTCAGGAATATCAAGGTTAACATCACGAACAGCGAGATTAGAACCGTAGTAAACGTTTAAGTTTTTGGTTCTCAAAACCGCATCGGTAACAACATCGGTACTATACATAATCTTTAAAAAAAAAGGAGATGAGTGTTTTTTTAGTGACTGGTAAACAGTAATCGGTAATCAGTGAAAAGAAAACTCCCAACTTGCCACTTCATACTGTTCACTGAAAACTCACATCTGATAACTGATAACTGATAACTGATAACTGATTTAGCCAAAACGTCCACTAACATAATCTTTAGTTGCTTTTTCTTGAGGATCACTAAAGATTTTATCCGTATGATCAAACTCGACTAGATAACCGATTTTGCCACCTTTATCGGTTGGTTCAGCGTTATAAAAAGCCGTTAAATCCGCTACTCTGGTGGCTTGTTGCATATTGTGAGTAACAATAATAATTGTATAACGTTCTTTTAATTCGTGCATTAATTCCTCAACTTTTAAAGTTGAAATTGGATCGAGTGCCGAACAGGGTTCATCCATTAATAATACTTCTGGTTGAGCGGCAATAGTGCGAGCAATACATAATCTTTGTTGTTGTCCCCCCGATAGGGAAAAACCGCTTTCTTTCAGTTTATCTTTTACTTCTTCCCAGAGAGCAGCCCGACGCAAGGAAGTTTCTACTAATTCATCTAAATCGCCTTTATAACCATTTAATCGCGCTCCGTAAACCACATTATCATAGATGGATTTGGGAAAAGGATTAGGGCGCTGGAACACCATACCGATGTATTTTCTGACTTCGACAGGATCCACCTCTTGAGAGTAAATATCTTGGTTATGATAAAAAACTTTGCCGTCAATACGAAAACCGTGAATTAAATCATTGAGACGATTAAAACACCTGAGAATGGTACTTTTTCCACAGCCAGAGGGTCCGATAAAAGCGGTGACTTTATTTTTGGGAATATCGATCGAAACGTCCCGCACTGCTCGATAATTACCATAGTAAATATTAGCCTTATCCACCTTTAAAACGGTTGCAGTTGATTGGGTAGTGCGATTAGTTAGCATAAATTATTTCACTTGAATTTGGATAATTGAGGAATTGCAAAGATAGGTAGATTTTTACTTAAATATCCCTTTTCACTTTTTCCTTGACTTAATAGGTTTTCTGGCGCGTGGCTAAACGGGATAAAATGTTAGTTACCAACACCAAAAACACCAGAATTAAAGCCCCGGCCCAAGCTAATTGCTGTTGGGGGGCAAAAGGGGCAGTAGCAAAGTTGAAAACTAGGACCGAAAGGGTGGCAATCGGTTCAAAGACACCCCGGGGCCAAAAGTTAGAGAATAATGCCGTAAAAATTAAAGAGGCGGTTTCTCCAGCCGCCCTAGCAATTGCTAAAGTAACACCGGTCAAAATAGCGGGAACTGCCGCAGGAAGGACGATTTTTAGGACGGTTTGGTAGTTATAAGCCCCTAAACCCATGGCCGCCCAGCGGATGTCTTGGGGAACGATTTTTAAAGCCTCATCGGTGGTTCTAATAATAGTGGGTAACATTAACACCGCTAAACCGATCGAACCGGCCAGGGCAGAAAAGCCTAAAAGGGCTGTTCCTTCGCCAAATAAGGGGGCAACTAGCAAACCGTAGGCGAAAACCCCGACAATAATCGAAGGGACACCGGCTAAAACGTTGGTAGCAAAGCGCACACCCTGGGCAAGTTTGTTATCACCGCTAAATTCCGAGAGATAAACCGCCGCTAAAACCCCGATGGGAACTGCGATCGCCGTAGCCAGGGCAACGACAATAATTGTCCCTAAAATGGCGTTAGCGATGCCTCCTCCTCCTAACCCCGGCGGTGGCGGTAATTTGGTAAAGAGATTGGCGTTTAAACGACCCACCCCTTGCACAAAAACGAAGCCTAGGACGGCAAAAAGAGGAATAATCGTCACTGCTAAACATAAACCCGAAATTACGGTCATAATTGTCCCCAATAGCGATCGAGGACTACCCGGTTTCTTTTTGAGATTATTGCCTAAATTCGCACTATCCATATCAGTTATCAGTGGGAATTATGAATTATGAATTATGAAGTGGGGGAGTGGGGAGAAAAAAGATGCCTTCTGCCTTCTGACGGCTTAATACTTAGCTTTGACGCGATTAACGATTAATTCTGCGAAGATATTGACTACTAGGGTCAAAACCAAGAGAACAAAACCAGCATACATTAAAGCTGATACTTGCATTCCCGATGCTTCGGCGAATTGATTAGCCAATAAGGAAGCGATCGTGTTAGCGGGGGCGAGAATAGAGGCACTAATGCGGTTAGAATTGCCGATAATCATCGTTACTGCCATGGTTTCCCCTAAAGCACGCCCTAAAGCTAACATAATCCCCCCGACAATCCCGGAAAAAGCGGCGGGAATTAATACCCGAAAAATCGTTTCCCAACGGGTGGCCCCCAAGCCTAGGGAAGCTTGCCTTAGATCCGGCGGTAAAGCGGCCAAAGAGTCGCGAGAGATAGCGATAATAATCGGCAGGATCATAATTGCTAAAATAACCCCCGCCGGTAACATCCCAGGACCCCCTAAAGGAGTACTAAACAGAGGAATCCAACTAAAATTAGCATTTAACCAGTTACCAAGGGGTCTGAGGATAGGAATCAATACAAAGATACCCCATAATCCGTAAACAACACTGGGAATAGCGGCCAAAAGTTGTACGAGAAAAACCAAAATTGTCCGCGCATTTAAGGGAATAAAATCTTCGCTTAAAAAAATGGCTGAACCGATACCGAGGGGAACAGCAATCAGGAGGGCAATCAGAGAACTAACGAGAGTTCCGTAGATAACGGGCAGAACTCCGAATTCTTCCCGACCGCGCACGGGATTCCAAGCACTACTGGTCAAAAATCCCAGACCAAAGGTTTGAATCGCCGGTAAGGCCCGAATAAAAATAACTAGGGCAATTAGGAGCAAAATCAGCCCAATAGCGATGGCAAAGGCAGTGGTTAATCCGACAAAGCCTTTATCGAGGATTTTTTCCGATTCTGGACGTTCTTTAAAATTTGAGTCGGGTGGAACTGTGGGCGCACTCATGATTAGGGTTTAAATCCAGCTAGTTTGCGGTAGCTAAGGGAGAAATTGGCCTTTCTCCACTATTATTGTAACTTTGAATACATTTTTTCGGCTACTAATCCACATTGATTGTGTAATCGGGATAGATGACATCGGCAGCGGCGGCTACTCGTTCCCGGACGTTTTTCGGTAGGGGAATATAACCAAGGGCGGCGGACTGTTCCTGTCCCTGATTGAGTCCAAATTCAATCATCGCCTCCATAGCTAAAGCTTTTTGGGGATTGTCGTATTTTTTATAAACTAACATCCAACTATAGGTGACAATGGGGTAGGAATTTTCCCCCGGCGGATCAACGATAAAAGCCCGCAGATTTTCGGGTAATTCCACCGTAGCTAAGGTGGCAGCGGCGTTAGTTTCATTGGGGGCGACAAATTTACCCGCCTGATTTTGTAAAACGGCCATGGGCAGGTTATTATTTTTAGCGAAACCGTACTCAATATAACCGATCGAGCCTTGATTTTGTTGAATTAGGGCAGTTACTCCCTCATTACCCCTACCACCGAGAAATTTACCTTTTTTGGTCGGCCATTGTACGGCTTTTCCTTCCCCGATGCTTTTTTTCCATTCGGGACTAACGGCGCTTAAAAACTTAGTAAAAACCCCCGTTGTTCCGCTACCGTCTGCCCGGTGAACTACGGTAATTTCTTGATTGGGTAGTTTTAAATCGGGGTTATCGGCGGCGATTTTGGCATCGTTCCAACGGGTAATCGTGCCTAAAAAGATGCCTACATAGGCTTCTCTGCTTAGTTTCAGCCCTTCTACTCCGGGCAAATTATAAGCCATAACGATGCTTCCCGCCGTCATCGGTAGCAGTAAAACCCCGCGGCTAACTCTGGCCATATCCTCGTCACTCATGGCCACATCGGAAGCGCCAAAATCGATCGTACCTTGAATAAATTGTTCGACTCCCGCCCCGCTACCGGTAGATTGATAGTTAATTAGCAGTTTAGAAAATATTTGATTAATGGTGACAAACCAGTTTTGATATAGGGGTGCAGGAAAAGAAGCGCCCGCACCATTGAGGGCGACCTCTCCTTGTAGAGGAACCTGGGCGATTCTATTGCTTCCCTCTCCGCTAGTTCCTGCCGTATCGCCGCCCCCACAAGCGGTTAAAGTCGCTGTTAAAGTGGCTATGGATAAGGCTGTTAGTAAATGGGTTCTGTTTTTGTTGAGCATAGGATTAATTTTGATCCGTAAACTGCCTTAAATCTTACGCTAAAGTTTACCACGGATTGGTAAAGAATAGGTTAAGAAGTGAATAAAAGAACATAATGTATTGTCAAGAAAAATTTTCTCGATAACTAGACAAAAATCTCAACTTCTTTTACTATTTATTTTGACTAAACATTAGTTTTAAGTAGGGAGGCACAATTATTTGTAGGATGGGTTAGCGGTAGCGTAACATAATCGGGCGTTGGGTTTCATGCTTCAACCCAACCTACGTTCTTCTTTTACTATTTATTTTGACTAAACATTAGTTTTAAGTCGCGGGTAAAGCCGCTGACTTTTCCAGTTTAGATTAGTTTTTTCTCTTTCCCTATCATTATAGGGACGTAAAAAAAACAAAGAAAAGATTAAGGTTTTTAGTCATCATCCCTCAGCTTTTTTCTCCCCACTACCCCACTACCCCACTGATAACTGAAAAGTCTCCCCAATACCCGTTTTTACTTTCTCCTTTTTACACCTATGCTAGAAATCTTTACTCAGCTATCTCGTCCCACCAAAGTAGTGGCAATTGTCCTGGGTACTGCCCTAATTTTACCCGCCTGTGTCAATATTTCCACTCAAGACCTAAAACCGATTAAAATCGATGGTTCGAGTACCGTAGCACCAATTACCGATAAAGTTCTCGAAGATTTTAAAGCTAATACCCCTAACAAAGCTTTGGCTGATGTTAAAATTGACGCTAATATTTCAGGAACCGGCGGCGGTTTTAGAAAATTTTGTGCGGGAGAAACGGATATTAATAATGCTTCTCGGCCGATTTCTGTGGAAGAATTAAAAGAATGTGATGCTAATAAGGTAAGATTTATTGAACTACCGATCGCTTTTGATGCTTTAACCGTGGTAGTCAATCCCCAAAATAACTGGGTTGATGATATTTCCACCACAGAATTAAGAACTATTTGGGAACCAGCAGCCGAGAATAAAATCAAACGTTGGAATCAAATTAATCCCGCTTGGCCCGACCGAACGATTACCCTTCATGGGCCAGGTAAAGATTCTGGAACCTACGATTTTTTTAGTGAGGTAATTAACGGCAAAGATGCCAGTCGTGGGGACGTTAATTTTAGTGAAGATGACCAAGCTTTAGTTAATGCCGTCAGTCAAGATGCCAACGCTTTGGGATATTTTGGCCACGCTTATTATGAACAAAATCGGGATAAATTAAAAGCTTTAAAAGTTAACGGTATTGAACCAACTCGCGGCAATGTCGAGGATAGTAAATATCAGCCTTTATCTCGTCCTTTGTTTATTTATGTTAATGCCCAAAAAGCCCAAGAGAATCCCGCTTTAGAGAAATTTGTCGAACATTATCTCGATCGAGTTCCCAATTTATTAGATACTATTGGTTATATTCCCCTACCGGATGAGGCCTATCATTTGGCACGGGTACAGTTGCAAAAATTTGAGGTAGGAACGGTTTTTGATGGCCGACCCCAACCCAATTTAACCATCGGGGAATTACTTCGCAAACAAGCCCAATTTAAAGCTAAGTAACGATTCCCATCTCATACTAAATCCCTTGAGTATAGGCTACATATCAGGAGAGGCACTTCTGCAAGGGGAGTGACTCTTAAATTATTACAGATGTGTCAGCGGCTGCGTGTAAGCATCCCACCGAAAAACTAATGCGCTCCGGGGTTTGGGGGCGGCGCCACGCCCCCAACGGGGGGTTTGGGTAGGGTTGATTCATGAATCAACCCTACTATGAATCAACCCTACCCATTCAGCGTATCGAGAAACTTGCTAATTAACCTTTCGGTGTCGCCCCAAATTGTTCGATGAGGATAGAGGTTAACACCGATTTTAAGTCTTCACAGGGAATCCCTTTTTGTACACAACTTCCCAGGTGGGCATCTTTACCCACTTTACCCCCCATGTAGAGGTCAACTCCCTCCACGGTTTTGCCGTCTTTGCGAGCTTTTGTCCCCATCAAACCGATATCGGCCACTTGGGGTTGTCCGCAGGAGTTAGGGCAACCGGTCCAGTGCATACGCACACCCCGGGGAATATTTAATTCGGCATCTAACTGACGAATCAAGTCCACAGCCTTATTTTTGGTTTCAATCAGGGCAAAATTGCAGAATTGCGCCCCCGTGCAAGAAACGAGCGCTCGTTGTAAAGGAGTGGGATTGGGGGTAAACTTAGCCAGTAAAGGCTCGGTTAAAAGAGTTGGCATATTTTCAGCCGCTATATTGGGAATAATCACGTTTTGTTCCACGGTTAAACGCAATTCTCCGCTGCCATACACTTCGGCAATCCGGGCTAAATCTAACATATCATCGGCAAATAGACGGCCAACGGGAACACAAAGACCGATATAGCTCAATCCCTCCTGTTTTTGGGGAAAAACTCCTAAATGATCTCGTTTTTCCCAGTCAATAGCGTCTTTTTCCGCTGCCGTTGCCAAGGGATAACCTAGGTGATTAGCCACCCGCGTGCGGAATTCCTCAATTCCCCACTCATCAATTAACCACATTAAACGGGATTTTTGACGGTTGGAGCGCAATCCGTTATCGCGGTAAACTTCCAAAATTCCTCGGCATAAATCCACCACTTCCTGATTCGGTCTCACCCAAACATTCATGGGAATTGCCGCTTCACAGCGTTTAGCCGAGAAAAAGCCGCCCACCACGACATTAAAGCCTAATTCTTCCTCTTTATAGGCAGGAACAAAGGCAATATCGTTAATTTCCGCATGAACGGAATTATCCCGTCCCCCCTCGATGGCAATATTAAATTTGCGGGGCAGATTGCTAAATTGATAATTACCTTGACCGTAGTTGGTAATCATATCTTGGACTTTTTGGACTAATTCCCTGGTGTCAATTAATTCATCCGCATCTAGTCCCGCCATGGGTGAACCGGTAATATTTCTGACATTATCCATGCCCGATTGTACCGAAGTCATACCCACGGATTTTAGTCGTTGGAAAATATCAGGAATATCTTCGATACGAATACCGCGTAATTGTAGGTTCTGACGAGTAGTAATATCGGCATTGCCATCATCGCCGTAACGCTGCACGATTTCCCCTAAAACGCGCATTTGCTCACTGCTAATAATGCCGTTAGGAACCCGTAAACGCATCATGAATTTACCCGGGGTGACGGGACGATAAAAAACCCCCACCCATTTTAAGCGATGTTCTAAATCGGTTTTATCCATCGCTTCCCAACCGATTTGGGCAAAATGATCCAGTTCATCTTTAATGGCTAATCCGTCTTTTTCGGCTTTAAATTTCTCGAATTTATTGAGAGTCGTTCCATCTTTTTCAGGTGCTTGTACCACGAATCTATCTCCTTCTGGTTTGTGAGTGTAATTGTTCTAGTTGGTGGGGGTTAGAAATGAAGAAATCGCGATTTAACAATAAGTATTCTGTAAAATACTGTCGTCATTAGCAAAAATTTAGTAATTTACCTAGTCTCTATTTGTTATTTAATTCGTTTTAACTTGGGTGATTTTGTATTGTTTGTAACAGAAATTCGCTCACCATCGTGTTTAAGCATTTATATCATGCAGTAAGTGCATTGAGATGGGGTGTGGGGGGAAGGGAGCAGGGAATTTTCCTAAGCGAGAAACTTAACCAACTCCTCTAATTTTTGCCAAGCTAACCCACTGGCTAAAATGTCGCGAGCGAGGGCGAAACCGGCAGCATGGTCGCCAAAAGTGACCTTTTCTGCCACCTGTAGGGCAAGAGAGGCATTAATCGCCACAGCATCCCGTTGAGGCGGCGTTCCCCCCCCTTGCAGGACATTTTTGAGGATTTCGGCATTTTCTGGCACTTCCCCGCCTTTAAGGGCATTTAAACTGGCTCTGGGGATAGCAATTGACAAGGGATCGATCGCCGCAGAAATCACCTCGCCATTATTTAATAAAGCCATATCGGTCAGATCTCCTAACCCCACCTCGTCGAGTTTTTCCCGGCCGTGAACAATAATCGCCTTGGGGGTTCCCATTTGTGCTAAAGCTGTGGCCATGGGGGTGAGAAATTGCTGGTCATAAACCCCGATAACTTGACCTGTGGGACGGAGAGGATTAACTAGAGGGCCCAGAAGATTAAAAACCGTGCGAACTTTCAGGGTTTTGCGGAGATTAGCCACACTTTTCAGGGCTGGATGCCAACCGGGGGCAAAAAGAAAGGTCACTCCCACCCCATCTAAAGCCGCCGCCACCTTCTCGCTAGGGGCGCTCAAATTAACCCCAAGATATTCTAAAACATCGGCCGAACCGACTTTACTGGAGGCGGAGCGATTGCCGTGTTTAGCCACTTTTACGCCCCCGGCGGCCGCCACAAAGGCCACGGCAGTGGAAATATTAAAGGTTGAAGCCCCGTCACCGCCGGTGCCACAGGTATCGATAACGGGAGTGGTATGGGGTTTAGGGTCTTCTAAGCGAGATTGTTGCCGTAAAACTCCGGCCATTCCCGCTAATTCGTCCGCCGAGACTCCTTTTGCTTGCAAAGCCGCTAAAATTGCCCCCGATAAAACTTCTGGAATCTGGCCGTTTAACCATCCGGTCATTAATTCTTCAGCTTGGTTAAGGGAAAGGGATTTTTGATCGAGTAGTTGCTGCAGTAGGTTTGGCCAGTCTTGATTGGTCATCGCTGTTCCATTGGTGTGGGGATGGGGCGATATACTATCATAGCGGTTTGTCTGGAGAATCGATCGCTCCTAGGAATTTTTACTTTAAATCGAGCAAACCCTGTTCTTTTAACTTAGGATTAAAACGAATTTCCATCTGTACTCCCCGTTTTTCTAGGGTTGATAAAATATCATTTTCCACTCGTCTGGATACCTGTTTTAATAACTTAATTTTCCCTAATTCGTCAGCACTTTGATAAATTTCTTTTTCTGTGTCAGTCATGGCTAATTTAGCATCAATTGGTTCTGTCCAGAGTTTTTCATTGTCGATTACTGCCTGACTTTCTCTTAGCCAAGCTTGTTTAATCGCTTCGAGAATAGTCCTATTAGGACGCTCGATCACCTGTATTTTTAGCCAATAACAAGCTTGAGGCTGTCGGGCAAGATGTTGTTTTAAACTGAGATAAATATCACGAGAATAGCCGACAAAATCTAGGACTTGCTCTCGATTAAAAATGGCATAAACCCCGATTTTTCCCTGGAAATCAGCAGAGATATTACCCGTGGTATCTAGGTAGGGAATATATTCTAATTGTTGGAGATTAGCAAAAGTATCAGGCTCATTCATAATTAATCGTCGCTCATTGGTTGGAGATAGCTAAATTATACCTAAGTAAGTAGTTATAATTAAATTGAAGATAGATTTTGCCTCTGATCCCCCCTTAGTCCCCCCTTGATAAGGGTAGGGTCGTTTCATTCTCTCTTATGTCATTCTCTAAAATCCTTATCTGGCAACGTTTTTAGTCGATTTCTCGGAAATACATAGCTGAAAATTTGTCAAAACGTCGTGCTTTGTAGGTTGATTCATGAATCAACCTACTATGAGAGCAAAAACCTGTACTTCCCTGCTCCCTAGCTTACCTCATAAGCGATTAAGGGTAGCAAAAAAAGAATTAGATTCGGAGAATGAATCAGTCCTACCTTGATAAGGGGGGTATCTGACAACTTTTAACACCTACCTACCTAAGTTTGAATTTTATATTGCGGGCTGTGGCTAACCTAGTATGGTAAACTAACAGTTGCCCTGCCGTTAGTCGCAGGGAACAATAAGCAAGTGAGCATAGCTGAGGTTCCTCCGTATGGATATCTTTCAGGAGTACGGTATTGAGTACCTGTACCACATGACTTATATAAATAACCTTACCTCTATCATTACGAATGGATTGTTGTCACATACATAATGAAGCCTATAGGAGAGGATTAATAGAAGTAGATATTTCTGATCCAGATGTTCAAGATAGAAGAGCTAATCGAAAAATTGACGAAATACCACTACATGAATATGTCCCGCTGTATTTTTCACCCAGAAATCCAATGCTGTATAGTAGGAAACAGCATCAAGATGACATTGTTATTTTGGGAATTGAGCCACAACTTTTATTAGAAACAAATGTTATCTTTTCTGATGGAAATGCAGCGGCAGGGGAGACTCGGTTCTATCGGGGTGCGCAAATGCTTAACCAGTTGCCGTGGAATGTAATCTGGGCGCAATACTGGAATGATTTCGAAGATGGCAAGCGCATGAAGTGTGCAGAGATACTTGTTTACCCGACGGTAGCGCCCAATAGGATCAAAGCAGTATTTTGCCGTTCCCAGAAGCACAGCAACGTTATCCTTGCAGCTATACAGAGAACTGATATTATAGGAATGGTAGGTCCAGGTTTATATTTCTAGTCATGCTACATTACACAGATACCACAGTTTTCAATGTCAACACGCAAACGATTGTTAACACAGTTAACTGCGTTGGTGTAATGGGTGCTGGCTTGGCTCTAGAGTTTCAGCTAAGATTTCCAGAAATGGAAAAAGACTATGTAGAGCGATGCAGGAAAAAAGAGGTTAAAACTGGAAAGCCTTATCTTTACAGAAATTATGGGAATGTTTGGATTCTTAACTTCCCGACAAAGGATCACTGGAAGTATCCCTCTAAAATTGAATGGATAGATGAGGGACTTAAGTATTTTTCCATTAACTATCAGAAAGGCGGCATTACTTCGATCGCTTTTCCTAAGTTGGGATGTAGTCATGGTGGACTTGATTGGGGTGATGTATCCCCTTTGATGGAAAAATATCTGGGAAACCTCGATATTGATGTATTTATTTGTTTAGATCAAGAAAAGGAAGCAACGGGTGTAGAGGGTTCAATGGTTAGTTTGGTCAATAATATTGAGAGCTTTGGATGGGATAAAGAACTTAATCTCAGAGCTGATATCAGAAAAAAAATAATTCATGCCTTACCAATTAGAAGATTTCGAGAGTTAGGAAAAATTGAAGGTGTTGGTAAGCAGACATATAATGATATGTTTAGCTTCTTATATCAATCCGTAAAGAAATTTGAGTTTGAGAAAGATAAGCCTAAATCTGCTAATACATTGCAACTTCAGATTCTGGACACAATTACTGAAGAAGAGAACTGGCAAGAATCTACCAATCAGTTAAGTTCTCAATTAGAAGCAGTAGGTTTTTATGAAGAACGCACTGAGATAAACACTACTCTTACTACAGAGGAGAATCTAGGGGCTTCTGCAAGTCAGTCAAGTTCTCCGTTACAAGCGGCATCTACTACTGAAGAACAGAGAATTATGGGTGCTTCTTGCAATGAAAATTATGATGCTTTCCTGATAATTCTGCCCTATATAGAACAAGCACTTAGTACAGAGCGCACAAAAGATGAAATTTCTGAAATGTTTAAGCTTCCTAAAAAGTTGGTAGGTGAGTGGTTGGAAGCGGCAGAAAAACTTGGTAAAGTTAAAAAGCTTACACGTCCTGTTAGGTATGTTGCCACATCGAATCAGTTGCAACGGCAATTAGAGTATGAGTTTGCGGTATAAGCTGTAAACAGGCTAATAACCGTGTTGCATAAGCTGTTAACTATCTATCTAAATTAATCGTTTACCGCAATATCAAATTGAGACAGATTCTGTTAAAACGACAGGTTGCGTCAACTGTGATGAATCGATCAAATTCCGATTCTGGAAGGGTAAGAAGTTGACCATTTTTGACAAGAGGCACTAGGAGCAAGTGTTAGTAAAATTAATCTTGATCAACTGCTTGCCCTTTAAAATTGTACCAAAAAGTTTTAGGCTAAATTAGTCCCCAAAAATGATCAATTCTCAATGCCTACTGCTTCTCTTAACGAAATTGTTCACGCGGCCCTCAGTGGTCAAGTGGTTTCTTTTCCCACGGATACAGTCCCCGCTTTAGCGGTTTCTCCCCCCTATGCTGCCTTAGTTTTTGCCGCTAAAAAACGGACTTTTGATAAACCTTTAATTCTCATGGCGGCCTCAGCAGCAGATTTATGGGATTATGTCAAGGGAAATCAGGAAGAAAGGGAGATTTGGCGGCAAATGACCGAAAAATACTGGCCCGGCTCCCTAACTTTGGTTTTACCCGCTTCTGAAAAAGTACCAAAAGTTCTTAACCCTAAAAATCCTAGCACGATCGGGATCCGAGTTCCCGCTCATGCGATCGCCAGAGAAATTCTCGGTCGAACTGGTGTTTTAGCGACCACAAGTGCTAATCTGTCAGGACAAGAGCCTTTATTAACTCCAGAAGCGATTATGACTACTTTTCCCTCGGTGACGGTGTTAGCGCCCACAGAAAGGCAAGCATGGGGAATAATCAATAGTGGACAACCCTCCACCGTCGCGCGTTGGCAATGTCAAGGATGGGATATCTTACGACAAGGGGCAGTTTTTCTGTAAATATGGACGATATTGACGCTTTAAAACGGGAATTACAGCAAACTCGCCTCGCTTATCAGATGGCCGTGGCAATTAATCACCTCAAAAGCAGTTTTTTGGGACGGGTTGCCCACGAATTGCGATCGCCATTGAGCAGTATGATCAGTATCCATCAAATGATTCTCGCCGATCTTTGCGAAAGTCCGGCGGAAGAAAGGGAATTTATCGCCCAGGGACAACTGGCGGGCTGTAAACTGATGGCAATGCTCGATGAGATGATTAATCTCTCCAAACTAGAGTCTGGTACTATACCTCTCGATCAAGAAATTTTTTCTTTAACTAAACTCTGGGAAGATTGGGCAAGTTTAACCTATTTACAGGCAGCTAACCGCAATATTAAGCTTAAATTTAGCCCTTTAACCGATGATATTGCTATTATTGCCGATTATCAGCGTTTATTTTCTGCTCTTGTCCTTCTCGTCGATGCAGCGATCGCTAACTTAACGAGTGGCTCTATTTGTATATCGGTAAGCGCCCTTGGCGAGAAAAAAGTCACTATTACCCTAGAATTTCCCGGGAAAATGGCTCTCTGGCAAATGTCAGAAATTTACCCCTTGAGTTTAGAATCAAAGCCAGAAGAAGTAAAACAATTTACTCAAGCTCTCGGTCTTTCTCCCAGTCTTAAATTTCAGTTAGCGAAGGGAATTATCGAAGTCTCGGGGGGGGAAATGAGCTTAGATCAAATCGATAACAATAGTCAGGACAAGCTCACACGGATCGTTTTTTCTTTACCTCGATCGCCGGACAGGAAAAATCCTCGGGATAACGATTAAATAATACCATCGTCGTGGTGGCGTTGCTTTGGAAACCAATGCGCCGGTAAAATTTCTCTTGATTAGTAGTCATCAAATAGACTCTTTCCACCCGATTTATTCGGGGATGGGCCAAAACTGTTTCTACTAATTTACGCCCTAAACCCGCTCCCTGATAATCGGGATGAACAATCACATCCCAAATAGTTGCCCGATAAATGCCGTCAGAAATGGCGCGAGCAAAACCAATTAATTGCCGCTCATTCCACACCGTCACCACTGGATCACTATAGTCAATTGCGGTTTCTAAATCTTCTAAACGGCGATCTATTGCCCAAAATGCGGTTAAATTAAATAATTCTCGTAGTTGCAATAGATCTATCTTGCTTTTATCCTCGTCAAACTGAATCCGACTACAATCAACCATGATATTTCCTTAGTCTAAGACTAAAAAATAAAAGAGGATTCACGCTCGATCGGGCTGATTTATGAGCAATTTCCCCTAATCTATGTGTTTGATTATACTAAATGTCTAAGATAATCTCTAGTTGATTTATCGTGATTTCTTGACAAGTTATTAATCAGTAATCAGGAGTCGGTCGTCAGGAGATAGGAGTCAGCAGTCAGGAGGAGATAGGGTGATAGGGTTTTGGGGTGATAGGGTGATGATACAGCTTCCCCACTACCCCACTTCATAATTCATAATTCATAATTCATAATTCATAATTCCCACACCAATGCTTAACAATCAAAGATCTTCGCCGGTGTCTGTCATTTGTTTAGGGGAAATCCTCTATGATCTAATTGCCGATCAAAGCGATCGCGCTATAGAGCAAGTGACTTCTTGGACAACCTACGCGGGGGGTGCGCCGGCAAACGTGGCCTGTGGATTGCGAAAATTGGGCATAAATTCGGCTTTTATCGGTTGTGTGGGCAAAGATCAACCAGGAGAACAGTTAATCGCCTTGCTAGACGCTCTCGGAGTCGATACCACTGGTGTACAGTATCATGCCACCCTACCCACCCGACAAGTTTATGTCACCCGCGATGCTGGGGGAGACAGACATTTTGCGGGTTTTGGCGGCAGAAAAACAACTGATTTTGCCGACACTGCCCTTAATGCTGACTTATTACCCGAAAATCTGTTGAAAAATGCCGATTATCTAGTGATGGGAACCCTAGGGTTAGCCTATCCCCCAGCAAGAGCGGCGATGATGCGGGCCATCGAATTAGCTAAAATTTACGCGGTGAAAGTATTGGTCGATATCAACTGGCGACCGGTTTTTTGGCCTAATCTTGAGGCCGCTCCTGATCAGATTCGAGATTTTATTGCCCAGGCCGATTTGCTCAAATGTAGCGAGGAAGAAGCAAGCTGGTTATTTGGCACTGATAGCCCGGGAGAAATATCATCACAATACCCCAATTTAGGGGCAATTCTGGTTACGCGCGGCGCAAAAGGTTGTAAATATCATTTAGGCGAAAATAGCGGCACTGTAGAGGCTTTTTCTGGGGAGGTAGTGGATACCACTGGGGCGGGGGATGGCTTTGTGGCTGGTTTTTTAGCTCGTGCCGGTCTTGTAGGCGATAAAATCGAGGAAAATGCCGATTTAGCGCGTAAGGCGGTGATTTATGCCTGTGCGGTGGGGGCAATGGTGACAAGGGGGGCAGGAGCGATCGCATCCCAACCGACTCGGGAACAGGTGGAGGAGTTTCTAGCGGCCCTTGACTCCTAGAAATTAGCCCTTATTTGCCAGTTTTTTGGTCAAACCAGTCTAAAACCCGATTCCATGCCCACCAGCGATCGCTATCGCCCCACTGACGCTGACAGGATAAACTGCTGATATAACCCACATGACCGCCATGGTTGGTTAAGAGTAGATCGACGTGGGGATTATCGGCGATCGCTGCTTGCAGATCGGGAATAACTGCGGGGGAAAAGAGGGGATCATCGGCCGCGTAGAGGATAAAAGTGGGTTTAGTTAAATAGGGTTGAAAGGGCAAGGGACTACTAGCGGCATAATAGTCATAGACTGTCTCAAATCCTAGCTTTTTAATCACTAATTCTCGATCGAATCCGGCAATCGTGGTGGCGCGAGTAATTGCTTCGGGATCGATATGATCGGGATGAGCTTGATGGATGCGTTTGGCTAACTTGCGTAATTCCCTGGCGATCGCTTTTTCCAGATGTTTCCCCCAGGTATCCCGGACGAGATAGGATAAGGAACGATTAGAGTCTAAATTAGGACAAATTACCGCCCCACCACCGATATGGGCGGGATCGATCCCCAGATCTTCCTGATTCTCTGCCGATTTAATTCCCCAGAGGGCTAATTGTCCCCCCAGAGAGTAACCTGTGAACCAAAAAGGAGCGGGACAGCCCATTTTTTGAGCTTGGGCGGCAATATGAATGAAATCTAGCCCTTCATAGATGCCATCGGAGGTGAGAGTCGGGGATAATTCGGCTGTCTTACCGTGGGCCCGCCAATCGAAGAGGACGACTGCGTAGTTTCTCGCTACGGCTTTTCTGCCTAAAATCCTTAAAAACCATTGATTATCTAAGTCTCCCGTGATGCCGTAGGTCCCGATAATTGTTCCTTTCGCTTGCGGGGGAATGGAAACAATCCCGTAGATAGGGACGGCATTGGCCCCGGTGAAAATGGTTTCTTGATAGACTGGTTCGGGAATAGCGATCGTATTTTGCCAGGTTTCTCGCGCTTTTAGGGACACATAGAGAGTCATGGCAAAACCGTTTTTCAGCAATGGGGGCGGAGTGTAGGTGAGATTATCGGTCTTCGTCCTCGGATGGGCAATCATGGCAGCACAGGGGAATCTAAAAGTCAAGAGGGGAAAACAAAAATTAACTTATGTCCACCGCTTTCTTAAAAATTGTAAAGCAAATTGTCCCAAGCGGCGAGCAACTCTGGCAGGGCAGTGGCCGACCAATTGCCCTCACAACCGCGACCTTGATAGAGAATCAATCGCAGGGAATAATGATCGGGAAATCCTGCCGCTTCTAACCATAAAAGCTCGCTTTCCGCTTCACAAGCAATACTTTCTTCATCCATTAATTCTGTGGCCATGGCCGCCATAGTTGCGGTCAATTGTGATAGTAACCGACGCAAATCTTGCCACTCGGCCTCGGTCAACTCCATCGCCCAATCATCGCCACCAATTAATCCTTTATAAACGGCTGCTTGAGGATTCCAACCCAGGCGCCAACCCGAACCATATTTGAGAATTTTTTCCATAATTTTCTAGAATTTTAATAGGTCAGCATCTCCCGGTTTTGATAAAGATGGACGACGGGGAGAGGGACTAGGAGAAGGACTAGGATTGGGGGTTTCTTGGGGGAGAATAGCGGGGTTATAAATTTCGACTAAAAGAGTTACTAACTGCTGCCGTTGACGACGATTAAGACTGTTCATCGCTTTGATATCGGCTGCCATCGGGTTAACCGTAAGAGTGACCTGTCCGGGATAGTTTTCTTCGCTGATTTTCTCGTTCACTCCTAGATAATCTCCTAGGGTTAATTGCCAATCAAAACGGATGAGAGTAAACCTTTTTTTTGTATCTTGATGATAACGAAGAAAGCGACTGATTAAAGTATTATTCGGATCGATCTTTCCTGTGTCTCGACGGATATAGTTGTTTTCTTTCGGTAAATCTGGCATTACTTGGTAAATTTGTTGGGCAACTGTTTCGGGTCGTTGAATTTGGCTCATCCCGGTGGATTGCCACGATAACCACCAGACAAATATCCCTATCACTAGGCAGAATACTAATAATACTATTCGCTTAATTTTCAGGTTTTGAGGAAATTTTAAGAGCATATTGATAAGAAGAAATTGAGCGGAACGTTTTTATGAATAGTGTCACACAAAAATTGCCATTCATCGCGGCTAGATTTTCCGAAGCTTACGGAACACTTGTACTAAATTGTCCAGCCAAGTTTTCCACGATACTGTAATTCTTGGGCTGCCCATTTCTCCATTTTTTTGCTGACCTCCACCTTGATTCCTTCTTTCAAAACTATACCTATCAATCGTTTCCCCTTTTTTTAAGTTTCTTCTCTTTTTGTTAAGAAATATCTGACTAATGGATAGAGAGGGGGGACCGGAGGCAAAATCTATCTTCATATTTAATTAGAACCACTTACTTAAAACCCAGAGGGTTTTTGCTAGGGTGGATAGCCCCAAAACTGGCAATCGCCCCCAGCCGGCTGCTGTAAAATAGGAAGGATAGATAAAACTCAGGAGAAAAAACCCCAGTGCAGTACAACCCCGCAGAAATCGAACAGAAATGGCAGAAGATTTGGCAGCAAATGGGATTGGACAAAACCCCAGAAAACACCGATAAACCGAAATTTTACGCCCTCTCCATGTTCCCCTATCCATCGGGCAACCTGCACATGGGTCACGTTCGCAACTATACTATTACCGATGTGATTGCCCGTCTGAAAAGAATGCAGGGTTATCGCGTGCTGCATCCCATGGGGTGGGATGCTTTCGGATTACCCGCAGAAAATGCCGCTATTGAAAGGGGAGTTCCTCCGGCAAAATGGACTGATCAAAATATTGCCCAGATGAAACGGCAATTACAACAGTTAGGATTATCTATCGATTGGGAAAGAGAAGTTGCCACCTGTTCCCCGGAATATTATCGTTGGACCCAATGGCTATTTTTACAGTTTTTTGAATCGGGATTAGCCTACCAAAAAGAAGCGGCAGTGAATTGGGATCCTATCGATCAAACTGTCTTAGCAAATGAACAGGTAGATAGTGAAGGAAAATCTTGGCGATCGGGTGCTAAAGTAGAAAGAAAATTACTCCGGCAATGGTTCCTAAAAATTACCGATTATGCCGAACAATTACTCACTGATTTAGATAAGCTTACCGGTTGGCCAGAACGGGTTAAAACCATGCAGGCCAACTGGATTGGTAAATCGGTAGGTGCTTATTTAGAATTTCCTCTTGTTAACTCCACAGAAAAAATTGCCGTTTTTACCACTCGTCCCGATACGGTTTATGGAGTCACTTATGTGGTACTTGCTCCTGAACACCCCTTAACTTTACAAGTTACCACTCCCGAACAAAAATCGGCCGTAGAAACTTTTATTCAAGAGATAGCCAGCGAAAGCGAATTAGAAAGAACCGCCGAAGATAAACCCAAACGCGGTATTAAAACCGGAGGAATGGCAATTAATCCTTTTACCGGTGAAGAAATTCCGATTTTAATTGCTGATTATGTCCTCTACGAATACGGGACAGGGGCAGTGATGGGAGTCCCGGCTCACGACAGTCGCGATTTTAAATTTGCTCGGGAAAATAACCTGCCAATTAAGATAGTTATTACTCCAGAAAGTGGCGAAATTGAGTTAAAAGAGGCCTATACAGAAGCAGGAATTATGATTAATTCCGCTCAATTTAATGGGCTGCATTCTACAGCAGGAAAAACCGCTATTATTGATTATGCCACTGCCCAAGATTACGGCAAAGCTAGAATACAATATCGTCTCCGGGATTGGTTAATTTCCCGTCAAAGATATTGGGGTTGTCCGATTCCAGTTATCCACTGTCCCCACTGTGGAACCGTGCCAGTACCTATCGATAATTTACCCGTTAATTTACCAGAAAATGTCGAATTTAGCGGTCGAGGTGCTTCCCCTTTAGCCAAATTAGAAGACTGGGTAAATGTGGATTGTCCTCGCTGTGGAACTCCCGCAAAACGGGAAACCGACACCATGGATACTTTCATCGATTCTAGTTGGTATTTTCTCCGTTATACCGATGCTAAAAATGAAGATATACCCTTTCAATTTGAGAAGGTTAATGATTGGATGCCCGTGGATCAATACGTCGGAGGAATCGAACACGCTATCCTACATTTACTCTATTCTCGTTTCTTTACCAAAGTTTTAAGAGACCGAGGTTTAGTTAATGTTGATGAACCTTTTAACCGTCTGTTAACCCAGGGAATGGTACAGGGATTAACCTACAAAAATCCCGAAACTGGCAAATATGTCCCCGCAGAAAATGTTATCTATAAAGAGGATAAATATTGCGATAAAGACACGGGAGAAGTTCTATCTTTCTTCTTTGAAAAAATGTCTAAGTCGAAATATAATGGCGTTGATCCTCTGAAAGTTCTCGAAAAATATGGGGCCGATACTGCCCGAATGTTTATACTTTTTACTGCACCCCCAGAAAAAGATTTACAGTGGGAAGATGCGGGGGTAGAAGGACAATTTCGCTTTCTTAATCGGGTGTGGCGTTTAGTCAGCGAATATATTGAAAATAAACCCAAGCAAGTCAAAAAAATAGAAACTTTCTCGAAAACTGACAAGGATTTAAGACGGGCAATTCACACCGCTATTAAAGAAATCTCCGAGGATTTAGAAGGAGATTATCAATTTAATACCGCCATTTCCGAATTGATGAAACTCAGTAACGCTTTAGGGGATAATAAGTGTTTTGCATCCCCCATTTATCGGGAAGGAATCGAAACCCTATTAATCTTACTTTCCCTCTTTGCTCCCCATCTTAGCGAAGAATTATGGCAAGCTTTAGGCCATAGCCAATCAATTCACCTGCAACCCTGGCCAAAAGTTGATCCTACTGCCCTGATTGTGGACGAGATTACCCTTGTCATCCAAATTTTGGGAAAAACCAGAGGCACGATACAAGTTCCCGCTAGTGCCGATAAAAGCACCCTAGAAACCCTCGCCCTAGAATCAGAAATCGCCCAACGTTATTTAGAGGGTAAGGAAATCAAAAAAGTGATTGTTGTCCCGGGCAAATTAGTTAATTTTGTCGTGGTTTAAATGACAGCAATTATCACAATGGTAGGGAATTAAAGAACCTTTTCAGTTATCAGTAACCAGTTAGATTAACACTGTCTATTAAAAACTATCAATAGAGGGCAAAATAGAAACTATACAATTAGCATTGTCTGTAAATAAGAACAACCTATGGATATTGAATCAACTAAAGTTACTCCTGAAGAAATTGCCCAGTTTCGCGCTGAATTGGCAGATAATCTAAGTGCGATCGCTGCTTTGGATGCGATTGAAGAATGCGAAGGTTATCTTGAGGATGCTGTACCCGCAGGTTTTTGCATTTGACAAGATCAGTGATCGCATTATAATGGAGAAAATTAGTTTTAGTTTTAACAATAGCACTATGGACAATACAACTCAGTTAACACTGGAAGAAATTCAACACTATCGGCAGCAATTTAAGGATTATCCTGAAGCTTTGGATGCTTTAAATTTGATTGCAGAATGTGATGGAAATTTAGACGATGCGTTAATCTTAATTTATATGGAAGAAACTGGAGCAGAACCAGATAGGGGATTAGATTTAGATCAATTAGCAGAAAGATGTCGTCCAGTAGTTTGCGCTGATTTAGCTAGAACAATTTTAGATATTCTTAATATTTTAACAGGTTTATTTGGTACAATTGGGGTTGCTTTAGCTGTATTACTTTATATTTTAAACAAATATGGATTAGAGGATTATTGTCAAAATAATGCTTAAAATTTAATCTTAATTTTGTATATATCTAAACTCCTGATGCAAGAAATGCTGCCCAATAATAAGGGTTAGCGAAAGGATATTTACCCCGTTGACCAGTTAACTCAATTTGTTTCTCAATAATCTTTTTTTTGTTAGGAGTTAGTTCAATTAAAACCTGATCAATTTCTGGTTTATATTTGACTAATAGCCTATCAAATTCTTCAATGGTCAAATTCTGTAACCAATTTTGCGCTATTTTCAAAGCAACTGGTACAGAAACTTGCTGATTCTCATCAAATAAAATCTCATATAATTTAATCATCAAGAAGGAGGTTGACAGGTCATTAACTGTCCATAAACTACTGACAACGCTGGGACTTCCCGCAAACAGAAAACCACTGGGTAAACCGATATATTCATCACTGATAGAGTTTATATCAATCATGCCAGTTTCGCAGGCAGAAAGGGTGACAAGGCGACATTTATTCAAGCGCAGTTCAAAGATTTCGCCTAATGTTAGGGGTTCTTTATTGGCTAAAAATAAGGCGGATTCTAGGGGATTAGCTGGGTTAAAGCCTCCATGACAGGAGAAGTGATAACAGTGGTTATCTGAGGATTTGAGATGGGGAAGAACAGCGTTTTTAGTGGCGTTATCTTTAGCGATAACTTGAGGTTCAGTAAAGAAAGTTGAGAGGATATTAACTTCTAAGTCAGTGTAAAATAAGTCTTTGGTGGGGTTTTGAATAGCGAACAGTTTATTAAAGTCGGAATTGTGAGAAGTTTGGGAGATTTTTTGCAAGATTTGACAACTAGGCGCATATTGTACACCCTTCGGAAATAAATCTTGTAATTCTGATCCCCCCGTTGCCGACTCCCCCCTTTTTAAGGAGAGTTGGGGGGGATCAACAGGTAAGGCGTGTAAGGGTAAAATATGTAGAAACCAATGGGGGATAATAATTAACCGTTGACAAGTATCGGGAATCAGGGCAAGAATATCATTAATATGCAGAATATCAGCAAAAGTCTGTAGGAGGTTAGACAGTTGATTTCTCCATTCTTGCTTACCATTTCCTGAGTAGTAAAGCTGTAGATAATTGTTGATTTTATCAAATAATTGATTTTTATCATTTTCGGAAGATTGCCAATATTTAACCTCTCCCTCAGCAGACACGACAAAAGCGAGTATTTTCTCCCCTGTAATATACCATTGCAGCAGACAAGTTTCAGCATCAGTTAAAGCTTGAATCTCTGTAAATGGGATCGGCTCAACTTTTTGAGTGAGGCTAAAGAGAGGATCTTTAATTTCTCTTGCAATAAAATTATCTAAGTCTTGTTTATATTCTTTCAGATAACTGTGATCTGGAACGTAAGGAGTTAAGTTATCACGACTCATTAAATTCTGGTTAATGCTTTGATGTTGTAAGCGAATTTGCTCGTTAACAACTCTTTGCTTTAATTCATTTAATTGGGTGATAATTTCTTGACTAACGCCTTGGGGGTGTAGGTTTTTCTGGGTGATTAATTCCACCAGATTACGCCCTTTACTGCGTTCGATATATTCTAATGCCTTCTCAGGCTGATTGAGATTAAGATGCGCCTGTACAATGCGATGGAAAACACCAATGGCATTGGATAAAACCTCTTGACGACTTTGGGGGTTAAGGGCTTCTAAGCGGGCATTTTCGACGGCTTCAATGGCTGTATGATAGGCTTCTGTTGCTTGTTGCCATTGTTTTTGATCGTAATGTAAATTCGCTAAATTACGGGCAGTTTGTAAACAATTAAGGGGATAAGATTCTTTTGTACGGATTTTTAATGCGTTGTGATAAGATGCGATCGCTTTTTCTAAATTCTCTGCTTTATCCCCTCTGATTCTGTCACGGTAAGCAAGAGCGAGATTATTTTGTGCTGTTGCCCATTGTTGGGGAAAATCATCAAAAGTATAAACTTTCAAAGCTTCTTGGTAGTAGGAGATCGCTTTTTCTAAATTCTCTGCTTTATCCTCTCTCATTCTGTCTGAGTAAGCATTGGCGAGATTATTTTGCGTCTCTGCCCAATCTTGAGGAAATTCTTTAAAAGTCCTCACTTTCAATGCTTCGGAGTAATGAAAGATAGCTTGTTCTAAATTCTCTGCTTTATCCCCTCTCATTCTGTTAGAGTAAGCACTGGCACTGTTAGAGTAAGCAATGGCGAGACCATTTTGCGTCGCTGCCCATTCTTGGGGAAATGCATTAAAAGTCCTCACTTTCAATGCTTCTTGGCAACAAACGATCGCCTTTTTCTGATTCTCTGCTTTATCCCCTCTGATTCTGTTACAGTAAGCATTGGCGAGATGATCCTGTGTACCTGCCCATTGTTGAGGAAATGCTTCAAAAGTATAAACTTTCAATGCTTCAGAGTAATGAAAGATAGCTTGTTCTAAATTCTCTGCTTTATCCCCTCTGATTCTGTTACAGTAAGCAGCAGCAAGATTATTCTGTGTCATTGCCCAATCTTGGGGAAATGCGTCAAAAGTCCTCACCTTCAATGCTTCTGTGTAAAATATGATCGCTTGTTCTAAATTATTAGCTTTATCTCCTTTGATTCTTTCTAAATAAACGTTCCCTAGATTATGTTGTGTATTCGCCCATTGTCGAGGAAAAGCATCAAAAGTTCTTACCTTTAATGCTTCGTGATGAGCAATAATTGCTTTTTCAAGATTTTCCGATCTATTACCTTGAATTCTATCAAAATAAGTAACAGCTAGGTTGTTTTGAGTCATTGCCCAATTATAAGGAAATTTGTCTTGGGTGTAAACTTTTAAAGCAGATTTAAAACAGTCAATTGCTGTTTCGAGATTTTTTGCTTTATTCCCTTTGATTCTTTTACAGTAAGCATTCCCTAGATTATTCTGTGTGGTTGCCCATTCTTGGGGAAATGCGTCAAAAGTATAAACTTTCAAGGCTTCCGTGTAAGCTGCGATCGCCCTTTCTAAATTCTCAGCTTTCTCCCCTCTAATTCTGTCAAAGTAAGCAATACCGAGAATATTGTTTGTTTCTGCCCATTGCTGAGGAAAGTTTTTAAAAGTGAAGATATTTAAAGCAATTTCACAACCACAAATCGCAATTTCTTGATTAATATCAATGTTACCGAGGGGGAATTGTTGAATTAAATCACTGAAAAAGAAGATACCAGCAGCAATATAACAAGCTTCTTTTAGGCTAACTTGTATTAATGTTGCTCTTGCCCAACTATCGAAAATTTGTATCAGATTATCATCTAATTTATCAAGATTTTGCGCCCAGAAAGGATAAATCACTTGAGGGTTGCGATTTTCATGAATTTTTTGTAACGTCTCCCTTAAGAAATTAAGATAGTCTTGAGGGGTATTAGCTGTTGTTGTGGTTTGATCATCATATATTCCTTGGATTTCCGCACTTTCAACAGGAGGAGTTTCGTCTGTTCCCTCTGGCACAAATCTCCAATCATAACCCTCTTCCTGACAAAAAGAGATAATTGTTTCAGTTTCCATCGTTTCAACGCTTGGTACAGGAAAATTCTGTTTTCTTAATTGTTGTGCAAAATTAGTTGCATCTGCTGAAGCTTCAAACAGTAATATTGTTTCTTTCTCTTGATGACTGATTGTATGAATTCCCTCATTATCTGTTCTTGCATTGTAGAGAAGAACATAAACAGTTTGAGGTAACTGATTAGAGGATTGCTGCTGAAAATACCGACTCAAAGAGACAGCTAAATTTTGCGGATTAACCCGTAAATTTTGTAAAATTCTCGCTGTACTTTCCCCTTGTTGAAAAATCCCAATCAGTAAATGCTCTGTATCAATAGATTCACTCCCTAATTTATCAGCAAATGATAATGCACTGTTTAAAACGAGTTTTGCCGACTCTGTAAAAGGAATATCTACAGGATTCATTTCTGGACTAATTACTGAACCCTTTCCTAGAATTTTTTCAACTTCAATCCGAGCATTTTTTAGCGTTATTCCCTGCTGTCTTAAAACTTGCGACGCAATTCCTGTCGCTTCACCGATTAACCCTAAAAATATAAACTCCGCTCCTACAAAATTATGCCCCAAGCGATGCGCTTCCTCCTGCGCTAATATAATTACCTTAATCGCTTTCTCTGTAAACCGTTCAAACATAATTTAGACTCCTTATCACTTCTAAACCACGAAACTTATCAGAACTACAACACCTTGATTCGCCATTCCGTAAAAAATTGGACATAATTGAATGAGGACGATGATAATTGATTAATGAGGTTTAGGTATGTTTGGGTGCGTTGTTCATTCATAGCGTGGCAGATGGGGAATTGATGGGTAGGGGCGAAGCATTCGGATAGAAAATCTAGGGTTTCAGCGATAGATTATGCACGAATGCTTCGCCCGTACAGGGATTTAATGGGGAGATTATCATAATTGTATCACAGGGATAATAGGCGAAGGTTATTAGTTTATTGCCCGGGGTAGGGGCGAAGCATTCGGATAAGAAATTTATGGTTTCAGCGATATGTTATTGCCCGAATGCTTCGCCCCTACAGGTTATTCGTCCCCGCAGGTTATTTGTCCCCACAGGTTATTTGCCCCTACATTGGTTTGAATTTATTCAGATTGTTCTCGTCTTGTTCCCAATTTCGCGGATTATCAAGAATGTATTGCCGGATTTTTTGATAAGAATTTTCATTGCGAATGATATGTTCATAATAATTGCGCTGCCAAATTTTCAGGCGATCGCCACATAAACGATTAATTTTACGAGTAGAAATTGATTTAAAATTCTGCACAATAGCCCCCAAAGATTCCGGCATTGTACCGTGAGTATATTGAGAATCGTATTCGGTCTTTTCCAGATCATAATTTTGTATTACTATAATTCCATGAATATGATTGGGCATGACAATAAAAGCATCTAGTTCAATAAATTTAAAATTTAGAGGTAGTCTATACCATACCGCTTCAATAGTATCACCAAGTAAATTCTGCTCCATATTTCCTTCAACAATTTCACCAAATAAATACTGCTTTTGATAAGAACAAATTGTTATATAATAAGCTCCATTAAGTCTATAATCATAGCCTTTTAAGCGAATAGATTGTCGATGTTTTTTGGGTTCATTCATAGCGTGGCGGATGGTGGCGGTTAATTCAGTTATAAGCGATTCATCGGCAATCATCAAGAGTTGGGGATTGGTGGTAAGATTGTCAGAAAAGCGATCGCACTGTATAATCTTGATTGATAGATAAGCTAATTCTACTCACTTGAACTAAATCATCATGAATCAAAAACCGTACCAAGTAGAAGCATTTTGGGATCGAGAGGCGCAAGTTTGGGTAGCAGAGAGTGAAGATATTCCGGGATTAGTCACCGAAGCTGATACCATCGAAGCTTTAACAGCTAAATTACGACAGATGATTCCAGAATTATTACAACTCAATCATCTAATTACTCTTGAACCTCAAGCACCGATAACTTTTGAACTAATTAGTCATCGTCAAGAATCAATTGAGTGCGCTGTTTAGATGGCTACTTCTTTAACACCTGCATTAAAAAACTGCTCTCAGCAGCTGGATGTTATTTTGAACGTCAAGGTAAAGGAGATCATGAAATTTGGTATAGTCCTCTGACAGAAAGAAGATTTGTAGTTGATAATACTATTAAATCACGCCATACTGCTAATGTAGTTTTGAAACAAGCCGGATTATCTAAAGCCTTTTGAACGCTGTAGAATCTTCATCCATTAATTAAACTACATAGGATTCTATGCTTTTATCACCATTCTAGCATGGCCTAAACATTGGTCGGGGTAGGGGCGAAGCATTCGGATAAAAAATCTAGGATTTCAGCGATAAGTTATTGCCCAAATGCTTCACCCCTACAGTGATTTTCTGCAATTTGAGGAATCACTGTTGCACAAGGCAGTTCAAAATTCATTGTCTTAATTATGATTGAGGAAAAGGGAGAATAATATAGCGAATCACTGTTCCTAGTAAAGCTGTTCCCAAGATGCCGATTAACGTCCAAATCTGGGCTTTCTGAGAGCCTTTTAATTCTTTTGTATCTTCTTTTACCCCTTCAATATCTTTTTCTAAACTATCGACTTTTTCATCTAATCTTGCCTGTACTATTTTAATATCCATAACATCTTTTTGCAGATTATCCAACTTCTGATTAATTGAACCTAAAATTTCTTTGAGATCCTGTTCAATAGTAACTGACATCTAATGATTCTCCTAATAATGATAGTTATCAGCATTGTTATCTATCTTATCTTAAGTGTTTGCCCAACCGAAGCGCCTCATTTTCCCTTGCTGCCTTCCCTCATTGTTGCCCTCCCCCTCCCATTATCTCCACTAATTTATGAGCCGATAATTCCTGATTAAGCCAATCCTTTCTCAGCCAACCATTGAGGATTATATAAACGAGATTGATAACGGGACCCACCATCACAAAGAACAGTAACGATGGTGTGGCCTGGTCCCATTTGTTTAGCTAAAGCTACCGCAGCACCGACATTAATACCCACAGAACCCCCCATAAATAAACCATCTTTTTGTAATAGTTGATAAACAACTTTAATGGCAGTGGGATCATCAATTTGAATGGCATCATCTATGGGTGCGCCTTCCATATTAGCGGTAATACGACTATTACCAATTCCTTCAGTAATTGAACTACCTTCCAGGGTAATTGTCCCGGTTTTCACATAACTATATAAACCGCTACCCATCGGATCCGCCACCACACAATGCACCTGCGGATTTTGGTCTTTTAAAAACATCGCCACCCCCGCGTAGGTTCCCCCGGTTCCCGTGGCAGCCACCCAAGCATCAATTTTACCGTCGGTTTGTTCCCAGATTTCCCGGCCAGTGGTTTCGTAGTGAGCGCGACGATTAGCCAGATTATCGAATTGATTAGCCCAGATAGCATTTTCCATCTCACTGGCCAATCTCCCCGATAATTTAACGTAATTATTGGCATCTCGGTAGGGAACGGCGGGAACAGCACGCACTTCTGCACCCAATGTTCTCAATAGGTCGATTTTCTCTTGGGATTGGGTATCGGGAATGATAATCAGGCATTTATAACCTTTAGCATTGCAGATATGGGCCAAACCGATGCCAGTATTGCCGGCGGTTCCTTCGACAACGGTTCCCCCCGGTTGGAGAGTACCGGCTTTTTCCGCTTCTTGAATAATATATAAAGCGGCCCGATCCTTGACCGAACCACCGGGGTTAAGAAATTCGGCCTTACCGAGAATCTCGCAGCCGGTTTCCTCGCTAAAACTATTGAGACGAATTAGGGGAGTATTACCCACCGCATCGACGAAACCATGTTTAATATCCATAATCTGTTATTTTTCGTGCTGTTCGTAGGCTGAGACGATTTTTTGTACTAAGGGATGACGCACCACATCGGCCCGGGATAGGTAACAAAAAGCGATCCCTTCTACTGATTTTAGGATTTTTTGAGCGGCAATTAACCCCGATTCTTGTTGTTGCGGTAAATCGGTTTTGGTGACATCTCCGGTTACTACCATGCGCGAACCGAATCCCAAGGGAGTTAAGACCATTAATGCGATCGCACTTTTTCCACTGGGGAATTGAATCGTTGGTCAATTTCTACCACTTTAGCTGATACAGTCCTGCTGGCGAGCGAGTGGAAGGAACCACAGAGACACAGAGGACACAAAGATCGATCAGTCCTATGTAAGTTAAGCTGATCACACAAAGAATAGGAGAGCCATGAGCAGCTGTTGATGTAAGCTAAGACGCATTTAAACCGCTTATTCTTAGATTAGTTGAACTTCCCCCAATCCCTTTACTATTGCCTCTTGTCTCGTCTCAACAAGCAATTTATCCTAAATCCGTTGAGTAACCCACAGAAAAAGGGTTTCTCGGAGAAACCCTTTTTCTACTCATGATAATTCTCTCAATCCTTTTATAGTACACATATAGTACATTTGCTCAAAAAAATCGAAAAAGGGTAAAAAGGGAAAAAAGAGAAAAAGGGTTACAAAGTCCTCCCAGCACCGCACACCACCCGAAAACCGTCGTTGTGGCTGTTGTTGACGCGGCGGTAGTAGATGACGCGGTAAGCAGAACGGCAGTTATTCGGATTGCCGTACCAAGAACCGCCCCGCAGAGCTTTATCTGCCTGATTTTGCTGTTTTTTGCTCTTTTTTATCTCCTCATAGTTTTCGCGCCAATCATCTTGACACCACTCCCAGACATTTCCGTGCATATCATATAAACCAAAGTCGTTGGCGTAGAATTGCCCAACAGGGGTGGTTTTTCCGAGATTGTTATCATAGTTGGCTAAATCTGGGGTAAGAATTTCCCCAAAGTGATAGGGGGGGTAGGTTTCTCCTTTGTCGAGATTTAAGGGTTTGGTTTGCGCTCGACAAGCGTACTCCCACTCAGCTTCCGTTGGTAGCCTATATTTTCTTTTACTTAATTTAGATAGCCTTTGGCAAAATTCTACGGCATCTAACCAAGATACCCTTTCAACGGGGTTTGTGCTGCCTTTAAAATGCGATGGCTCTGGTTTTAAATCTTGCTCTACTTTTAAATCTTCTCTTTGGGCAATATATAACCATTGAGCTTGGGTAATAGGATAAATACCCATCAAGAAGTTTTTCAGGGTGACGTTGTGTTGCGGCTTTTCACTTGTATTACCACTTTCTTGTTCTGAAGAACCCATTGTAAAGGTTCCCGATGGTATTTTGACTAATTCTATTTCTAGGTCATCGGTGAGTTTTTCTCTATAGATTAAAAGACGTTTTTGGGTCTTTTGGATGATTATTGTAGGCATAAGTAGGGTTTGCTGAATAAATATGAAATATAGACGAGGTAAGGGTTTTAGTGTCCTGTATCGGCCCGCGTCCTGTAGGGGCGAAGCATTCGGGCATAACCTATCGGTGAAACCGTAGATTTTCTATCCGAATGCTTCGCCCGTACTTTTTCAGCAAGCTCTAAGTAAGTGATTATAATTAAATGAAAAATTGATTGTAGGGTTGATTCATGAATCAACCCTACCTTGATAAGGGGGGTTTGATCCCCCCTGCCCCCCTTGATAAGGGGGGTTTGATCCCCCCTGCCCCCCTTGATAAGGGGGGTTTGATCCCCCCTGCCCCCCTTGATAAGGGGGTTTGATCCCCCCTGCCCCTAGGTTTGATTGTAGGGTTGATTCATGAATCAACCCTACCTTGATAAGGGGGGTTTTGATCCCCCCTACCCCCCTTGATAATGGGGGTTTTGATCCCCCCTGCCCCCCTTGATAAGGGGGGTTTGATCCCCCCTGCCCCCCTTGATAAAGGGGGTTTGATCCCCCCTGCCCCTAGGTTTGATTGTAGGGTTGATTCATGAATCAACCCTACCTTGATAAGGGGAAAACCTAAAACCCGTCTTCAATTTAATTATAACCAGCTACTGATCAGCCAACCTCATATAGTACATTTGTTTAAAAAAATCGAAAAGGAGAAAAAGGGTAAAAAGGAAAAAAAGAGAAAAAGGGTTACAAAGTCCTCCCAGCACCGCACACCACCCGAAAACCGAAGGACTTGATGAAGTAGTCGCGGCGGACGTCGTCGTAGCGGTAAGCAGAACGGCAGTTATCTGGATGGTTGTACCAAGAACCGCCCCGCAGAGCTTTATTTGCCTGATTTTGCTGTTTTTTGCTCTTTTCTAGCCGAGGACTACCATCATTAGGTGCGCCTTGATAATTTTCCCGGAAGTCATCCTGACACCACTCCCAGACATTGCCGTGCATATCATACAAACCAAAACCATTGGGGGGAAATTGCCCAACGGGGGTGGTTCTCGCACGATATTCTCCTGCTGGTTCCCTAGCAAAGCGTTGCGTACCATTGTAGTTAGCTAAATTTGAGGTGAGGGTTGCTCCGAAGTGGAAGGGAGTGGTGGTTCCAGCACGACAAGCATACTCCCATTCCGCCTCACTGGGCAGCCGATACTGTTTCTTGGTCATTTTAGAGAGCCTTTGGCAAAATTCTACAGCATCTAACCAAGATACATATTCAACGGGGTTTGTGCGGCCTCCAAAATATGATGGCTCTGGGTTTAAATCTCGCTCTACTTTTAAATCTTCCCTTTGGGCAATATATAACCATTGAGCTTGGGTAATCGGAGTTTGACTTAGGTAAAAAGGGGCGATTTTTACTAAATGTCTGGGGGATTCTCGTTTGAACCAATCCCCATTGTATTTTTCCCCTAGCTGCGCTATTTCCTCCGCTTCGGTTCCCATCCAAAACTCCCCCGAAGGAATATAGAGCATTTTTAAGCTGGGGGGATTTTCTTCAAAGTAGAAGGCTCTCACGGGTTCTTTGGCGGTAATTTGTCCCGTCTCATCCACAAAAACGGTTTCAGACTTAAACAGGGTTAGGTTAAATTTCTCGGTGATGATTTCTTCTTCTGTGTTATCCAAGACTTCCCTAAACTGGACTGGCATTGTCTCGGCGGTTATTTCTTCGCTTGCCAAAAATTTAAGCTGCTCAGGGGTTAAACGAAGACGCTGATACAGTTCCCCATCTTCTACGCTGAAATCCTTAAGTCTATGCTTGAGCAGTTGAAACAATATTTCCTCTCCTCCCGTAAGCTCTTTTACCTTAGCTATGGTTACGGTTTTATATTTCCTCAGCCACTTTTCCTCAACCGGTAGGGGTGGAGGTGAGTCAACCATAGATTGCAGCTTTTGGCTAATTTCTTGGTACTTTGCTTCCCCTAGCTTTTGGAAAACCTTAGCAGACACCTTGGCAAAGGCGCGAACTAGATTAGCTGCTTCTTTGCCGAGGAGAACTTGGGGATTGGTAAGAATAAGACCAAAAAAGGTGGTGGTACTCAGGTTAAGTTTTTGGGCGATGTATTCCGAGAGGACAAAAATTACTTCTAAGGCGCGGCTATTCCCTAGTTCAGTGAGCAGAAGCTCTCTCACCTCATCATCAAATTCAAAATCTAGGCTGTTGGGGGGAGTATGAAAGTTAAATTTACCTCCTTTGTCCCACTTCACTGGTTCCCCTCCTAGATAGACTTTAAGAAAACCGCTAAGAATGACTTCTGCTATGTTTAGGGGGTTAGAGGCGCTTAAAAGTTTGCTTTGAATAAGACGGATGATGGGAAGATTTACCGGGGCTGCGGCTAATTTTTTCAGTAATTCCCAAGCTAGAGGTGAGGCGGTACTAGCGAATAGTTCTAGAGCTTGCTTCCCAGACATCTCCGGAGAAATAGTTGCGGGTATTTCTCTGTTTTGGGGGGATTTTTCTAGTAGTACCCCCGCACAGGTGGCGTTGCTGTCACCACTGACAACGAGCGCCCAAGCTTTTAAGGATGAAGGGGTTAGGGAGATGGTGGGTAGGGGAAAGTAGGTTTTTTGGATTGTTTCTCTGAGAATATGTTGATTTTCCTCTTCCTTCTCAATTTGTAGCAGCAGGGGGATAGAGGTAAATCTCCAGTTTTGTGAAGGTTTTCGGGGGGTTTGGTTGACTAGGGAGACGAACCAACCTCGACTAAGGGCGGTTCTTTCCCACATTGCTTCCGGGAAGGGAGAAAGCAGGGTGACGATTTGGTGTTTTCCCCAGTCCTGAAGAGCTTGGTTATAGCGTCCTTGATACCAGTCTGGGGAAGTACAATCACTGTAGAAGAGGATAAGTCTTTCGCCGCGAGGATGGATGAGATCTTTTGGGTGAATTGAGCAAGTATCGTTAGAGTAGGTACGGATGGCTAAATTTTGCCTGTCTTCGTCCCATCCTATGCGGTAAAGTTTGACATCCCGAAAGGCCCCGATTTGTTCTAGCCAATCGCGGATTTCCCCGGCCATTTCTTTCCAAAAGACCATGGAGGCCCATTCTTCAATCAGTAAAACTACCTCTAGGGAACGGACTTTTTTGGCTTGGTAAACGGGTATTAGAGCTAAACCGCCATCTTTCTTGCCGATGCTATACTCGGCCGATTTCTGTACGGTGCTGTTTAGGTTTATTTGTCTTTGGGTGGCTGAGTCTATCTTTTGGATGAGGGGACGCACTGCCCGCCCTAATTTTAGGGTTTCTCGCCAGAATTTGGCATCGGGGATGCTAATGGGTAGGGTATCTGCGCCTATCTTCTCAGGCTGTTTTTGTGCTTCTGTCTCGCGTATTAAGCGAACTTCATCCGATGGGGCTGCTGGCTCTTGGGTTTCGTTTTTACTCTCCTGGGGGGGGTTTTTAGCGGTCGGGGTTTCTTCCTTTTCTTCCCTAGGCTCTGTAGGGGTTTGGGGTTTTCCTTCCTCTTCTTGGGTGAGAACATACCACCATAAACTATCAGCTATCTGGTAACTGTCTAGGTCCCATCCCCTGCCCTTGACAAAGGTGATAAATTTATCAATCAGTTCTGGTGTGGGAAGGGTTTGGGTCATGTATTGCCTGTGTCGGTGAGATAGGTAAATAGTAGGTCGATAAGGGACTTTAATTCTGCACCCGTGGGTTTATCTTGGCCCATGCTCATAAAGACGGCGTTTAAAAGCTGGTCCGTTGCTAGTTGCCCTTTTTCTCGTTTTTTAACATATTCTGCGATCGCTGCTTCTATTTTTCTACTTTCTGGACTGGCCTCTTTATAATCAAAATGGCTTTTTACTATCTTTTTTAGTTCCTCTGGGGTGGGGTCGGGAATTTCTAAGAGCAGACATCTACGTTTAAAGGGTAGGGGAAAATCCCTCTCGCCGTTGCTCGTCATAATCACTATGGGGAACTGTTGGCAGCTTACCTTACCTTGGGGGATGGATTCCCATTCACCGTCATGGGTTTGTACTGGTATTGGTTGGTTTTCGGTATCTTTAGCGAGTCGGGAAAGTTCGGTGATTTCAAATTTTCCCTCTTCAAAAAGGTTTAAGAGGTCGTTGGGTAAGTCGATGTCACTTTTATCTATCTCATCGATAAGCAGTACCCGGGGATAATTTCTCGGACAGAGGGCTGTCCCCAAGGGACCCAAGCGGATATACTGCCCTATGTCTTTTTTTTCTTCTAATTGGTAATCTTGCAAACGTGCGATCGCGTCGTAGTAGTATAATCCCTCTTGTAGGGTGGTGCGGGTATTAATTGGCCAGACTAATACTTCTCCTAAGTCTAATTCGTAGGCGATTGCGTAGGCTAGGGAGGTTTTCCCTGTACCCGGTTTCCCTGTGACTAAAATAGGCCGGCGTAGGTGAATGGCTGCGTTTACGGTTTCGATGGTTTTATCGTTAACTATGAGTTGTTTTCCCCGCTCCTCGGATTTGTTGGTGGCGAAGCTTCGCCAAGGTGGGATTTCTGGCCAAGTAATCTTATCCCTTGAGCCTTTTTCATGATTGCCTTGAAAGATTTTCCATGAACTCATAGTTAGTTAACCTAGGTGCTGAGATGTTAAGTAGTGGAAGGGGGGCATCCGATTAGGGTCTTCTAAAAAGCATAATAGATGATGTCCTAGATGTTCGGGTTCATCTTCTAAATTATCTGGTGATTTTCGCCTCACCTCTTGAACTCTTGTGGACAATTGATTAATTTGAATACCCTGTAAGAGTGTATTAATTTCTGTTCTGTGAATTGCTTCCTGAGCATGACAGCGCGACCCAACGACTAAAGGTATGCCATATTTTAAGCTTCTTTTAAATAATTGCTCTAAATCCTCTTGAGTTGAAGCGCAAAGATTGCTCCATAGAGTTGTTTCTTGGCACAAATAGGACTCGCTGTTATTAACTGTTTGTGTATCTATAGAATTTGTTGTTAATCTCTCCCATCTACTTTTCCAATTTTGATAAGCTGGCATTTTACTATACATTTTTTCCAATCTCATAAGAGAACGAACATTAACAAAATATACTCTCTTAAGTTGAGTTAGGCTATCAAAGTAATTGTATTCCCAAGATTCAAAGTTAGTATATAGTAGCTTACCATCGGTGAAAAATTCAATATTTAAGTTTGCACCTCCTCTCTCATGACAATCTTCAATAATTTTTGTTAAAATGTTCGTTATATCTTTTTGAGTATAAACATCTTTGCTAACGCTACTATCTACAGGAAGAGGTATATAATTATTTCCTTGACTTTGAGATGTATTTAACTGTAGAAAACACGCAGCAAATTTATATTCAGGGGAAGTATTTGCTTGACTTTTACTCTCCTCTATTTTGATAATTAGATAGTTGTTAATATTTTCTCGATTGTCAGGTTCCGGATTAATTGCTGGTATCTCTGCTATCCAAGCATTGTAATCTGTGTCAGTAATATTTAATAGTTTCTTTAACTCCTGTATTGTTTGTTCAATGTATGAGCGATTGTAGCTATTAATTCTGCTATCTTGAGTAAGTCTAAAAAGTATTCTTAATAAATCTTTATCATCTTGAATATTTATGATTTTATCGATGATTTCTTCAAAATTAGCATTGTCATTATCTGGCAAGTACGACTTTATGATCAGATTCAGTTCTGCTTGTTGTTGTCCAGACAATTTATTTTTAAGCTCTGTAAATATATTAATTTTTGTCTTATTTTCTTTAAGTTTATCCTGTAAAAAAGTCCCATTGTCACTTATTTTTCTATTATACTCTTCAACCAATGAGATGACATTGTCCTTGTTAACTTTTTTTATATCTCTTTCTAATCCTTTCTTAAATGCCTGGGCGAGTAATGGAAAAAAAGTTTGAGATGCGTGCGTTTTCAGCGTCGCCTCGGAGTAGTCGTACTTTCTTGCTATGTGTTCATAAGTCCAACCCTGTGCGAACCCTTCGATTAAACATTTTTGAATAGATGTAATACCATTAGGCTCTATCAATTGAATCACTTTTTCCACACAGCTTAAAAACAGTTCTTTGCCTAAAGAACTTGGAATTTCTGGCTTAGGTTTTCTATCTCCCATTTGTACTTGTGGTTCTCCTTTTAAGAATACAATTCACAAAATGCTACTTTTAGCTACTTAATGATACTTTGGCAAATTGACTACTAAATGCTACAAAAACTACCTCGACAATTAAAAAGGCTAGAAATAAGCTAAAAGTGTAGTCTAATTCAGAGCTTATGTACATCTCAAACTACCAGATTAAATCACTAACCCAGAGGCTAAAAAATCTCTTGGGGTATGTACCCAAAGAAGCTTGGGTAATTAATCTCGCCATCGAGATAGAAATCTCTCCAAAGCCGTTTTTTAGTGATGGGCAATTAGTCCAGCACTACCGAGAAATCGAACAGCTGCTCAGCTAATAAAACCGCCTGAATTTGGTTATTTAACCATTTTCAGGACAGTACAACTTATTTTCTACTGTCATGATACTGAAAAAACCCACCCCAACACAAGCATCGGCTTTAAGGGATAATCCACGCCTAGGGATGCTCCAACTCAGCGATAATCGTCTCGTACAAGCTTTCTTTGACTGGCTAACAGGCTACTACCTTGCTCCCCCTCTCTGGAAAAGCACACCCTCCTTAGAATTACTCTATGGCATACTCCAGTATATAGGAGGATTAGCGATCGCTCTTAGCCACTGGCAATTAATACCCCTAGGATGGGTGCTATCCGTAGCTGGAGCGGCTCAATTGCAAGAAATAGCCCACTTTTGCGCCCATAATGCTTTTTTCCCTCAATATCCCACTTATAACCATCTTTTAGGTTGTTTACTTACCTTAATTACTGGGAAAAAGCCCTTTCCATTGTTCAAAAAAGATCACCTATTAATTCACCACCCGCCGAAAAACCTAGCTACCATGAATGACAAAGGGAATACCCCCTACCTAGTAGAAGATTTAGGTTTTGAATTTGCCCAAGAAGAGGCCTTCTATTGGCAAAATTTGGGCAAGTTATTACTCTCTCCCAAGTTTTACGGAGAAACCTTCCTTGCTCGCCTGACTAATCTCCTTAAAGCTCCCATTAACTACCAAATAGCTACCCTGATTGTGCTTTTCTTGGCCTCTGTTTGTGCGGGTTTAACCCATTCTTGTTTAATCTGCTTACTCTGGGCGGTATTTACCCAACTCGGAACCTATGCAGCCGCACTCTTGCAACAGCTACCGGAGCATAATTGGGCCTATGAAGCCGATGATAATGAGGGAGCTAAATCTCAGGTAATTGGTAAATCTTTTGCCCTATATCTGGGTGCTTATCCTCCGCGCTCAGACCACTGGTTAGAGTGGTTAAAATGGTACATAGAATTAGTAGGAGCAGTCTTTATTCGGCTGACCATCCTTCCAGTTAGCCTAGGGGCGCACTGTGTTCACCATGCTACAACAAACGATAACAACTGGGCTAATCAACTATACACCCTAAGAGCTTTTCAGACTGGCTCGGTGAAAGGATGGCAGCGTTATCGATTCCTTGAGGTTTGGGGATACCGAAACTCCTTAAACTACGTCTTTGTCGGTTTTAGTTTAAGGGGAAAAAGCTAAATTAAACTCGGTGTGCAACTATATTTTTAGTCTTGATTTACAACAAGGCTTTCAGAAATCAGCAGAGATAAAGTATCCTCTGGAACCCTGATTCTGTCGTTTTTAGTTGCACATCGCGTTAAATTAACCTAATTCTATACTCTCTCGCAAGAGTACAAGAGCGACTATCTCAACAATCTGTTATTGGCTCTCCCAGGTTTGGTGGGTAAAATGTATTCTAAGATACATTACTCCTAGCGAGGGAGTGGAGCGAACCACAAAGACACAAAGGACACAAAGATCGATCCTGTGTAAGTTAAACTTATCACACAGAACCTAGAAGAGCCTGTTATTTTTCGTGCTGTTCGTAAGCTGAGACAATTTTTTGTACTAGGGGATGACGCACCACATCGGCCCGGGATAGGTAACAAAAAGCGATCCCTTCTACTGATTTGAGGATTTTTTGAGCGGCAATTAACCCCGATTCTTGCTGTTGCGGTAAATCGGTTTGGGTGACATCTCCAGTTACTACCATGCGCGAACCGAATCCCAAGCGAGTTAAGACCATTTTTAACTGTGCTGGGGTGGTATTTTGGGCCTCATCAACGATAACAAAAGCATTAGCTAGGGTTCGTCCCCGCATATAAGCTAAGGGAGCGATTTCGATTTTACCCCGTTCCATCAGGTCGGGAATTTTGGATGCTTCGATAAATTCGTATAAAGCATCGTAGAGGGGACGCAAAAAAGGATCGACTTTTTGCTGTAAATCCCCCGGGAGAAAGCCTAATTTTTCCCCCGCTTCCACGGCCGGCCGGGTGAGGATAATCCGTTCTACTTTATCTTCTAATAAAGCTTGTACGGCTAAAACGGCGGCTAAAAAGGTTTTCCCCGTGCCAGCAGGTCCAATACAAAAGGTGATATCGTGACTTTGAATCGCTTGGATATATTGACGCTGACGGAAGGTTTTTGCCCGAATTAGCTCCCCGCGACGGGTACGGGCGAGAATATCCTGCTGTAGTTCTTTATACTCGCTAGAACGCCCCGTATCGAGGGCATGGATAGCGGTCATAATATCGGCTTCGGCGATTAACTTGGCCTCTTGCCATAAAATACTTAAGGAGCGCACAATCGCTGTGGCACGCTCCACCGGGGTTGGTTGTCCCCCAATCCGCAATTCCATGCCTCTGAGGACTAAATTCGCCCCAGTTTGCCTGGCTATCAATTTGAGGTTAGCTTCTTGATGACCCGCTAAAGCGATCGCACTTTCTGAACTGGGGAATTGAATCGTTTGCCAAGTTTCCGTCATGCTCGGGGCTAAATTATCCTTTGGCTGTTTCTACCACTTTAGCAAAAGCGACGGGATCGAGGACAGCTAATTGGGCCAACATTTTCCGATTCAGGAGGATATTAGCTTTCTTTAATTGTCCGGTTAGTTGGCTGTAACTGATGCCCTGTTGACGAGCAGCGGCGTTAATGCGGGTAATCCAAAGACGACGAAAATCGCGTTTACGTTTGCGACGGTCTCTATAGGCATTCCGCAAGGCCTTCATTACCTGTTGGTTAGCGGTACGGAATAAGCGCGAGTGGGAACCGCGAAAACCTTTGGCTAATTTGAGAACTTTTTTGCGTCGCTTGCGGGCGACATTCCCCCGTTTTACTCTAGACATGATAATCCTTTAGACGATTTTTCTGGAAAATTTACAAATAGGGCAACATTAAGCGCACTTCCTTCTCGTCGCGCTCGTGTACCAGGGTAATCTGGGACAAACGACGGCGCTTGCGTTCGGCACTCTTATGATCGAGTAGATGATTTTTGAAGGCTTTGCGACGTTTGATTTTTTTGCCGCTTCCCGTGGCCTCAAATCGTTTGGCCGCCGCCTTTCGCGTTTTTAGCTTGGGCATAAACTCCCTTTTATTAAATCGACACAATCACTAATACTATCACAAATAGAGGACTTTGGGCAAGAAGTGGACCCAAGATTCCTGCTCTTATCCCGACTTTGGCCAGGTCTGTGCTTGGGAATTAAATCAATCGGGAATTTTCCCCTTCCTTTCGATCGAATCGCTAAGATCCAGATAATGTCTCGCGTTAACACGCATCTGGAGAAGTTATGGCTAAAACCCTACTAGAACAATTACGCCAATTTACAGTGGTTGTTGCCGATACCGGCGATATCCAAGCGATCGAAGCTTTTACCCCCCAAGATACCACCACTAACCCCTCCCTGATTACGGCTGCGGCCCAAATGCCCCAATATCAGCCGATTGTCGATCAAACCCTGCAAGCGGCCAGAAAAGAATTAGGGGAGCAGGCCACCCCGGAAGATGTGGCCAAATTAGCTTTTGATCGTCTAGCGATCGGTTTTGGTCTGCAAATCCTGCAAATCGTCCCCGGCCGCGTCTCCACCGAAGTGGATGCTCGTCTTTCCTACGATACCCAAGCTACCATCGACAAGGCCCGTTATCTCATTTCCCAGTATGAACAAGCGGGTATCTCTAGAGAAAGAGTCTTAATTAAAATTGCTTCGACTTGGGAAGGGATTAAAGCGGCAGAAGTCCTCGAAAAAGAAGGAATTCACTGTAATTTAACCCTATTATTCGGTTTTCATCAGGCGATCGCCTGTGCGGAAGCGGGAGTCACCTTAATTTCTCCCTTTGTCGGTCGCATTCTCGATTGGTATAAAAAAGAAACTGGTAAAGACTACGTTGGTGCTGAAGATCCCGGAGTCCAATCCGTTACCCAGATCTATAACTACTATAAAAAGTTTGGCTATAAAACCGAAGTTATGGGGGCAAGTTTCCGCAATATCGGCGAAATTTGCGAGTTAGCTGGTTGTGATCTTTTAACCATTTCCCCGAAACTTCTCGAACAATTGCAAGAGACAGAAGCCGATTTACCCCGTAAGCTCGATCCAGACCAGGCCGCAACCCTTGATATTGTCAAAATTGCCATGGATCAAGCGACTTTTGAGAAAATGCACGCCGAAGATGCCATGGCTTCCGAAAAACTAACGGAAGGTATTCAAGGTTTTACCAAAGCTTTAGAATTATTAGAACAATTGCTGATTCAACGTTTAACCCAGTTGTAAGGTCAGTCAACCCTAGAACACGCCGCCGAAGATATTTTCCCAGTCTATGATCATGATGGGGATGGTTTCATCATCCGGGAAGAATGGGCGGGAACCGATGCGGTATTCGATGCGATCGATATTAACCATGATGGCAGAATTTCTCCCGATGAGATCGCTGTCGGTTTGGGTGCGGCCTTTCGTTTAGTGGAAGCATAGAATTAGTCGTGAGTTGAAGGAACCGGCATCATTCCCCACCCGCACTCACCCCCACCAGTGGGGAAAGTGCCGGAAGTGGGGAGCTTTTTACTGTTCACTGGTAACTGATCACTGATCACTGATTAAGCTGTCTCTTGGGCAGCGGCTAATTCTGCCAGTTTTCCCTGTTGATCCTTGGCGATACAGGATTGGATCACCTCTTCGATGGCGCCGTCTAAAATGCGATCGAGGGAAAAATTCTGATTTAAGCGATGATCGGTGAGACGATTATCCTTATAGTTATAGGTGCGAATTTTTTCCGAACGGGAACCGGTTCCCACCTGAGAGCGTCGCATGGAACTGACCGCTTCCTGTTGTTCCTGTAATTTCATATCGTACAGTTTCGCCCGGAGAATCTGCATAGCTCGTTCCCGGTTTTGCAATTGCGATCGCTCTTCGGTGCAGAAAACCCGGATTCCCGTGGGTTTATGGATTAAATCGACGGCAGTTTCCACTTTATTGACATTTTGACCGCCTGCTCCCCCAGATCTAGCCGTGGTTAACTCAATATCCTTGGGATCGATATGCACTTCCACATCGTCCACTTCTGGCATAATTGCCACGGTAGCGGTGGAAGTGTGGACGCGACCACTTGCTTCCGTCAGAGGAACCCGCTGCACCCGATGGACTCCCGCCTCAAATTTCAGCTTACTATAGACGTTATCGCCTTTAATCTCTAAAATTGCCTCTTTAAATCCCCCCATATCCGCCGGAGATTCACTCAAAAGGCTAACTTTCCATTTTTGAGTTTCGGCATATTTTGAGTACAAACGCACTAAATCCCCCGCCCAAATACTGGCCTCATCACCTCCGGTCCCGGCGCGAATTTCCAGCATGATATTCTTTTCATCGAGGGGATCCCGGGGCAGCAGCAGAATTGTTAATTGGTCTTCCAAAGTGGCGATTTTTGCCTCTAATTCTGCCACTTCTAGGGCGGCCATTTCGCGTAATTCGGGATCGCTGGCGGATTCTTTGAAGATTTGTTTCGCACCGATTAAATCCTCTTGACTTTTTTGCCAAATTTCGTAAGTGTTGACCGTTTCCTCTAGGGAAGCGCGGGATTTGGCCAGACGATGCAATTCACCCGGATTACTGGTGACATCGGGATCCGCTAGACGACGGGTTAATTCTTTGTACGTCTGTTCTACAGATTGCAGTTTGTTTAATAAATAACTTTCAGCCATGATCGATAATAAATAGGGTTAAACGGGGTTAATTTGAAGATAACCCGCAAATTCACTGGATTAGAAGCGTCTAACAGATAATAGAGACGCAATCCTTTTAATTGTCTTAATTTTCTTTGTCTGGGGTTCTTCGAGCTAGGAAAAATCCCGCTCAACTGCTGAGAGCTGAGAGTCAGTCAGTTTTGCTAATACTTAGAAATATTTTTAGGCCAGCAAGCGGCAAGGGAAGACATTTTTTTTCTTAACCAGATTATTCCTATATCTGAAGCTATCATTTTTTGGCCGTTTTGAGCAAGTAATCTTAAATTCTGTTTAAAAGTGGGGAATTGGGGTGTAGGAATTATAAATTATAAATTATGAATTATGAATTATGAAGTGAGAAGTGGGAAGAATAAATAAAAATAATCTCCTGACCCCTGACTACTGGCCCCTGACTACTGACTCCTGACGACCGGCTCCTGACTACTGACGACCGGCTCCTGACTACTGACTACTGACTACTGACGACCGGCTCCTGACTACTGACGACCGGCTCCGAACCTTCTTAAAACTGATCACTGAATACTAAACCTGCTGGAAAGGGGTACAAAAAATGCTAGGATGGCGACAGCACAGAGAAAAGTGAAAGAAAGGAATATAGCTTTACATGGAAGAGTTTGACAAGTCAATATCCTTTGATGGCAGGGATATTCGACTAAAAATAGGGCTTTTAGCCCCCCAAGCTGGCGGTAGTGTTCTGATCCAATCGGGAGAAACGGCAGTTTTAGTGACAGCAACCACAGCCAAAGCCAGAGAAGGAGTAGATTTCCTACCCTTAACCGTTGACTATGAAGAAAGATTATACGCCGCCGGGCGCATCCCGGGAGGATTTTTGCGTCGTGAAGGTCGTCCCCCGGAAAAAGCAATTCTGACCGGTCGTTTGATCGATCGCCCCCTGCGGCCCCTATTTCCCAGTTGGATGCGGGATGATATTCAGGTGGTCGCTACAACCCTCTCGATGGATGAGGAGGTCCCCCCGGATGTTTTGGCCGTTACTGGGGCTTCCGTGGCGGTTTTGTTGGCAGGTATTCCCTTCCAAGGACCGATGGCAGCGGTGCGCGTCGGTTTACTGGGGGATGAATTTATCATCAATCCCACCTACAAGGAAATCCATAACGGAGAATTGGATCTAGTGGTGGCCGGTAGTCCCGAAGGGGTGGTGATGATCGAAGCGGGAGCCAATCAGTTACCGGAACGGGATATTATTGAGGCGATCGATTTTGGTTATGAAGCAGTGCGCGACCTGATCACCGCTCAACGGGAATTGATCGATCAGTTGGGTATTCCCCTCGTCACCCGAGAAGCGCCGGTAGTAAACGAAACCGTGCAGAATTTCCTGAGAGAACAAGCTAAAGAGGAAATTAAACAGATTCTCTGTCAGTTTACCCTCAGCAAAACCGAACGGGATGAGAAATTAGAGGCGATCGAAAATCGGATCAAGGAAACTATAACCGCTCTCCCCGATGAAGATCCCTTAAAAGCTCCAACGCTGGAAGAACCCAAGTTAATCGGTAATCTCTTTAAGGATCTGACCAAAAAACTGATGCGCGCCCAAATTATCGAGGATGGGGTGCGGGTTGATGGTCGCAAACTGGACGAAGTACGGCCGATTTCTTGCCTGGTGGGAGTTTTACCCCGTCGGGTTCACGGTAGCGGTTTGTTTAATCGCGGTTTAACCCAAGTGCTTTCGATCGCCACCCTTGGCACCCCCGGTGATGCTCAGGATTTGGGCGACGATCTCCATCCCGAAGATGAAAAACGCTATCTTCATCACTACAATTTCCCACCCTTTTCCGTCGGTGAAACCCGTCCGATGCGTTCTCCCGGCCGTCGAGAAATCGGTCACGGTGCTTTAGCGGAAAGGGCGATCGTACCTGTCCTCCCCCCACAGGAGGAATTTCCCTATGTGCTGCGGGTGGTGTCGGAAGTCCTCTCTTCTAATGGTTCCACCTCCATGGGTTCCGTGTGTGGTTCTACCCTGGCGCTGATGGATGCCGGTGTTCCCCTGAAAAAACCCGTTAGCGGTGCGGCCATGGGTTTAATTAAAGAAGGGGAAGAAGTGCGGATTTTGACCGATATTCAGGGTATTGAGGATTTTCTGGGAGATATGGACTTTAAGGTGGCTGGCACTGATTCCGGCATCACCGCTCTCCAGATGGATATGAAAATCCCCGGTTTAAGCATGGAAGTGGTGGCCAAGGCGATCGAACAAGCTTTACCGGCCCGCAAACATATCCTCGAGAAGATGTTAGCGACCCTAGAAAAACCCCGCACGGAATTATCTCCCCACGCACCCCGGTTATTGACGATCAAGATCGATCCAGATCTGATCGGGTTAGTAATCGGGCCGGGTGGTAAGACGGTTAAAGGGATTACTGAACAGACCGGCACGAAAATCGATATCGATGACGATGGTACTGTCACCATTTCCTCCACCGATGGGGAACAGGCCGAAAAAGCTAAACGACTGATTTACAATATGACCCGCAAACTCAATGAGGGTGAGGTTTATCTCGGTCGCGTGACTCGCATTATCCAAATCGGCGCTTTTGTGGAAGTTTTGCCGGGGAAAGAGGGAATGATCCATATTTCCCAATTGGCCGAGGGACGCGTCGGTAAGGTCGAAGATGAAGTGGCCGTGGGGGATGAGGTGTTAGTCAAGGTACGCGAGATCGATAGTAAAGGTCGTCTCAATCTCACTCGTCTCGGTATTCATCCCGATGAGGCCGCTGCTGCCCGTAAGGCTGCTACTGTAGTCTAGGTGAATTTTTTGTTCATGTTTAACTCTCGATCACTCGATCGAGGGTTTTTGTTTTATCGCTAAAATTGCCTAAAAACGGCAATAGAGACGCAAAAACCACGCCTCTATCCCGGTATTTTCCCTAGATAGGGTTTGCTGAATAAATCTAAAAACCTTGTTGGGTAAGACTTTTAGACTTTTTGTCAATCAAAAAGTACCAGGTATGGGAGTGATCAGGGGGAAAATCCCTGGACTTTTTCCCTAAAAATTAGGTAATTGGCCACCTCAAAACCGGTAAAACCCCACACCCCACACCCCACACCCCACACCCTGTCCCCACGAAAAACTTTTTCAGCAGACCCTAGATATTGTTTCTGACTACCAGCTAGACTTGACCACACCGGGTAAAAGACCTTGGTGGGCCCATTCGCGTAAAACGTTGCGGGATAAACCAAAATCGCGATAGTATCCTCTCGGTCTGCCGGTCGTTAAACAACGGTTGCGGTGACGACTAGGAGCGCTATTGCGGGGTAATTCCTGTAATTTTTGGTGAATTGCCAGTTTTTCTTCAAAATCCTCGGCGGTGCGGAATTGTTCTTTTAGTTCCGCTCTTTTAGCTTCGTATTTTTGTCTGAGACGAGCGCGTTTTTTCTCGCGTTCTACCATCGATTTTTTTGCCATGGGGTTTCTCGAAAAAGATTTAACCTGTAAAGACAGCATTTTCTATTATAACCTGAAACACCGGTGACAAAGGTGACATTTCTTGATATTAATTCTTAAAGTCCTAGTTGCAAATTTTCTATGTCTGAACCGCCTCAATTTCTCCAACAACGTCTTTTTTATCAGGGTCGCGTCTTTCAATTTGAAGTCTCGAAACTGCGTTTACCTAACGGTGTCGAGGGAGAATGGGAATGTGTGCGTCATCCGGGGGGTGCTTTAGCAGTTCCAATCACCAAGGAAGGTCAATTAGTTTTAGTACGTCAGTATCGGTTTAGTTTGCAAGCTCGCATTCTGGAATTTCCCGCCGGGACGATTGATGAAGGAGAAGACCCTGCTACGACGGTAAAACGAGAATTAGAGGAAGAAGCGGGTTATCGGGCGCATAATTGGCAATCTTTGGGTAAATTTGCTCTGGCACCGGGTTATTCCGATGAATACATCTATGCTTTTCTGGCCCGGGATCTGGAAAAATTAAGCTTGCCCCCCGCTCAAGATGCCGATGAAGATCTGGAAGTGGTTTTTATGAGTTTTGAGGAAATGGAATCGGCGATCGCCAAGGGAGAATCGATCGATGCTAAAACTATTACTAGCTTCTATCTGGCCCGTTTAGCTCTTAATTAATCTTTTCAATCACCGTTTGTCCTAGTTGAATCAACTCAAACCCGATAAAAAGGCTTAAAATCACAGTGACAGCCTGATTAAGTAGGGGTATATTGCCTTTACCTAGAACAGAAGCGACGAATTTGACCACAACTAAAACGAGAGCGCTAACAACGGCGATTTTGACGGCTATCATAGATTAAATTTTTCCTCACGGTTAACCAGAGTATACTATTTCCAGACTTTTTCTGGCTAGTTTCATCTTGGGTTTGATACAAAATTTAGCATTTTGGTGGAGAGCGCTCCTGTCATTGCCAAAAATGCACAGGGTTTTTGTTAAGAATTGTAAAATGTAGTTAGATTTATTTACTCAGAAGGGGATTTATGTCTAACCAAGAGTCAATTTTTACGTTCCCTCAAAAACCAGCATATTCCTCCGTATTCAAATCCATTTTAGCGATAATATCGGTTATTTTAATTATTTTGGCAGTGATCGGCGGGCTAATGATGGTTAGTTTATCATTATGTTGGCCAGAACACAATATTTATCGATTAATCCTTGGCTTAGTAGAAGAATTTTTTAACCCCTTTGCTTGGATTAAAGTTCCCACGGTTGCTCATAGCTATCAATTATTATTACCCACGGTTATCCTGCTAATTTTTACGCAGTTAATCGTTTTCTTGTCTCCGCGTCCGCAAGTTTGGTCAAGATTAGTCATTATTTCTATCACTCTAGCTATAACCCTGCGCTATCTACTCTGGAGAATTCTGGAAACCTTAAATCTTTCTACTCCTCTCAATGGCTTTTTTAGTTTACTCCTTTTAGGAATTGAGATGATAATTTTAAGTAGTAGCATAATTCAGTTAGTTTTAGTCTTAACCACGAAGGATAGACGCAAAGAAGCTGATTTTTATAGCCAAGGGGTGATCGATAAACAGTATTTACCGACGGTAGATATCCTCATTCCCACCTATAATGAGCCAGCCTTTATCTTAAAAAGAACTATTATCGGTTGTCAAGCCCTTAATTATCCCCATAAAAATATTTATATTCTCGATGATACCCAGAGGTCAGAAATTTATGAATTGGCAGAAAAATTAAATTGTCATTATCTGACTCGTGAGGATAGAAAAAACGCTAAAGCAGGTAATTTAAACCATGCTCTCAGACAAACTCAAGGGGAATTAGTGGTAGTTTTTGACGCGGATTTTATCCCTTGTCGGAACTTTCTAGAAAGAACTGTTGGCTGGTTTCAAAACCCAAAAATTGCCTTAGTGCAAACGCCCCAAAGCTTTTATAATGCCGATCCTATTGCCCATAACTTAGGTTTAGAAAATATCGTTACTCCCGACGAAGAATTATTTTATCGTCATATCCAACCAGCTAAAGATGGGGTGGGTAGTTCTGTTTGTGCTGGCACTTCTTTTATTGTCAGAAGAAAAGCCTTAGAGGAAGTGGGATATTTTAATATAGAATCTATTAGTGAAGACTATTTTACTGGGATTGCTATCTCTGCCAAAGGTTATGAAGTTATTTACTTAAATGAAAAACTCAGTGCTGGTTTATCTGCCGAAAGTTTATCAGCTTATTTACGGCAAAGATTGCGCTGGGCAAGGGGAACTTTACAGGCCTTTTTTATCAAAGCTAATCCCCTAAAAATTGCGGGACTAACTCTACCCCAAAGATTGGCACACTTAGAAGGACTTTTATCTTGGTTTTCTCCCTTAGCTCGTTTATTTTCTCTGCTTATTCCTCTCCTTTATACCTTTGGTTATATAGTACCTTTTAACATTACTATTGATGAGACAATCTATATATTTTTACCCTACATGATGCTGCAGTTAGCCACTTATCACTGGTTAAATTCTCGCTCGCGCTCCATTATTTTTTCTGAGGTACTATCGATGATTATTTGTGTACCTACAGCCCTAACAGTTCTCCATGTTCTTTGGAAACCCTTTGACAAGGGATTTCAGGTGACACCGAAGGGAATTGCTCGCCAAAATTATCAATATAATTGGCATTTATCCTACCCATTGCTCTTTTTTCTCACCATTACCTTAATTAGTATTTTCTTTAATTTGCACCATCACAATTATCAAGCAAGTCCCCTAAATTTTGGCTTGATTTTGGCTATATATAACGTGGTTATTATCATGACTGCTTTAGTGGCTTTATTGGAAGCTCCCCTCACCCTAGAAACTCAATATCAAATGCTGGAATCTCCTGTTAACTTGATCACAGAATCGGATATAATTATACAGGGCAATCTAAAAAAACTTTCGGAAATAGGAGCAGAAATTCACCTAGGGGAACCCATCTACTCAGAAAAATTACTCCTAGATATTTTAGGCGAAAACTTGCGCCTATCGGCTCATCTAGTCAATCTAGAAAAACGAGGAAAAATCTGGCAAGCGACTCTTAAATTCCAGCCACTTACCCTATCAGAGCAGAGAAAGCTAATTACTTTTTTATTCTGTCGTCCCCAGCGCTGGCAACCGAAAAATACGGCGGGAGAATTACAATCCCTTTGGTTGTTAATTATCAGCTTTTGTCGGGGTATAAGCTTGATTTGGCGGGCATTTTTGAATGAAAAAACAGCCCTTTAGTTAAGTCAAAAGTCGAAAATACTTAAGTAGCTGGTTATAATTAAATTAAAAATAGATTTTAGGTTCGATCCCCCCTGCCCCCCTTGATAAGGGGGGTGCCGATCCCCCCTTAATCCCCCCTTGATAAAGGGGGCATCTGATAATTTTTAACGCCTACCTACTTATCGAAAAATTGCTGGCTGACTATTCTATTAACTGGCTTTTGTCTGTGATTGTACTCACAGTGCTATTCTTGTATTCTCACATTTGTCACTTGACCAAAACTTGACAGTATTATAATAGAAGTAACCATTCTTAGATGGACTGGTCTATGAACAATCGTTTATACCTTCACCTGACGGCTAATAAGGAAAAGGGGTTTGCCTTGCCTCTTGCCATGTTAATTGGACTTATCCTGATGGGAACAGGGATAACTGTGATGATGCGCGTCCAAGGGGATCAATCGAAAGTAATTGCCCAAAAAGCCCAGGCTGATAGTTTAACAAGTTCCGAAGCTGCAGTGGCTCGCGTGCGGGATTTACTGAATAGCGTTCGAGTTATGGCAACGGTTGATAGTAATTGTACTACTGGCGATTGTTGGGAGAGAGCCGAAATACCCACTGGTAATCCTAGTACCAATTTCCAAAGAGATTTAAAAAAATTAGCCATTGCCACCGCCTGTGGTAATACCAATCGTAATAACGAAATTGCCTACAAAATCCTCGCACCCACAGAACAACGAGCAGTAAATCCAGGATTAAGAGATTTGGCTAGTGGTGAATGGTTTGATCTCGGTAATAATCGTTATTATCGCGTGGTTAACTACGTTTATCTCGATGATACCGAGAAGACTCCCCCCTCTAGGGGTTTAGGTTGGGGAGTTCTCACCCTCGAAGGACTTTCCCTCAAAAGTGCCGCAACAGACCTAACTAACATTAATATCAATAGAGATAGTGGCGATAATGCCGCCTCGCGTAACCGCGTGGTGGTAACTATCCCTATTTTTCCTTCCCGTCCCCTCGCATTCACTCGCACCACGGTCCCGACTTTGTGGATAAGGGAGGGAGCCACGGAAGATCTCAGTCAAACTGACCAGATTACGGCCAGCAATCCGAATTATTCTGGCGGTGCTAAATTTCAGGGGGATGTGGTTATGAGCGACACCACGGAGGCCACAGGATTTGTCGAGGGGACAGGAACTTTGCGACCGAACCTAGAATGTTATATTAACCAAAATAATATTCAACAGCCCACACCCGCACCCAATACCCCCTACAAAGCGCAATTTGTCGGTGTGCCGGAGGAGAGGCTTGATTTCCCCAATTTACCGGAGCCTCCCAACGGTATTACAAACCTAGGAGAACTTACCAGTCCTCTTTTGCCTGCTCAAGAAACTTTTCCCAGACAGGGAGACACACCCACTACTCGCACGATTAACGGTCAAAGCGTACAGGTGTACGAGTATATCGTTAATAATATCAACTTGAGTGGTAACGATAGGATCACCATTACTCCGGGGCAACGGGTGGTTTTTTATGTTGGAGGTGATATTAACGGTGTCATCGAACACGACTGCAGCCGTGTTAGCCGACCCACGGTTTGTAAACCGGGCAATCTACAAATTTATGCCAATAATGAATTAGCTTCCACCGCGCCGCAAATTTGTCTGAGAGTGGGACAAAACCAAAGACTAGAAGCGTTTATCTTTGCTCCTGACTATTCCCTCGGTAAAACCGGTAACGGTGATTTCGTCGGTGCCGCCTGGGGTAAGAAGTGGGGCAAAATTTCAACCTGTGCCCCAAATAGCGGCGCAGTTGCTGTGACCCAAGGGGTAGAATGGACTGACTTAATCCAAAACCTGAAACCCAATCCCTTAAACACCTTGCCCCAACTTGGTAAGATTGCCAATTGGTGTGAGGAACCCATACCGGAGGAGGGTGATACCCCCACGGAGCCATCTAAGTGTGTACCCACTTTCCCAACTCCTTCACCCTCTCCCTCTCCCAGTCCCTAAAAAAGTTTAACTTATCGGGTTGATAAGGGGGGTTGAGGATTTAGGTTCAGGACAGGTTTTATTGGTGAAATCACAGCGATAAATTGCCGGTTTTTGCCAACTGAGGGGAATTTCCAGCAAATCCCTCGAACCGGTCATCCCTTGTCCCAGAAAGAGAGCCAGAGCGATACAATTGAGAATTGTATGGGCGATGCGCCAACGATGGGAACGGTCTTTATAGATATCTTCGACAATGGCCAGAGAGAAAATCATCAGTAATGATGCCGCCATGCCGATATAGTAGTGGGACCAGTACCATTGGTCCGAGAGTCGCCAGACCCCATCCTGAGAACCGATAATAATTAAACCCATGCCAGTCAAAGTGGCAAAAATTCCGCGCCAGAGGCCTTGTCTAGCACGGTAGAGACAGACCAAAGAGGCAATGGTGACAAAAAACATCAAAATCACAAAAATGACCTGAAAGGAGTCTAATTTTCCGTCTTTTTGTTTATCGACAAAACCATTAAAACCGTAAACGACCGAGTAAGCTAGTGCTAACAGGTTAACCCCTACCACTGTAGCGGTTAACCAGCGGCCTAAGCGTAGATGTTCTGGCCCGACCACTGGGGGAATTTTACTTTTATTTCCCGCGTTGGTTTCTAGGCGACGTTGACGGGTTTGCCAAGCAAAGTTAACTACGAGGCCGATAATAGGAAAAACGACCACTATCGCTAGGACAGGATGAATGAGAGCCAGAAAATCGACGAATTGCATATAAATATCCCGAAAATAGTCAGCAGAAAATCGTCAACAGTTGACAAGCTATAGCCTTGTTTTTTTTAGCTTATCGCAGATATCAGGAGGCAAAAGGGAAAAGGCAGGAGATAGGGTGATAGGGTGATAGGGTTTTGGGGTGATAGGGTGATGAGACAGCTTCCCCACTTCCCCACTTCCCACTCCCTTCTCCCCAATTCATAATTCATAATTCATAATTCATAATTCCCATCTCCCCACACCCCACACCCCACACCCCCACTTCGGCCTAGGAACCTCTTTGATAATCGGCTAATCTAAAAGCAGCAATCCCTAGATTCAATCCTGACTATGAAACTACAAGAACTTTTAACAACTATCCCTCTGGTTTCCCCGATTTCTTCTCCTATCGCTTCTATTACCGAGATTACAGGAATTTCCACCAACTCCCATGCTTGTCAACCGGGAGATTTATTTATCGGTTTACCCGGTACTCGCGTCGATGGCGGTGAATTTTGGCGTTCCGCTTTGGAAAGCGGGGCCCTAGCGGCGATTATCTCCCCGGCAGCCGCTGCTAAATTTCCCCCCCCGGAGGATGCTTGCGTAATCGTTGTGGCAGATTTAGTTACTGCCACTGCTGCGATCGCTGCTAAATTTTATCATTATCCGGCCCTTACCCTAAAATTAATCGGTGTGACGGGAACCAACGGCAAAACCACCACCACCCATTTAATTGAATATTTTCTCAGCCAAGCAAAGATTCCCACCGCTTTATTCGGGACTCTTTACACCCGTTGGCAAGGATTCCAAGAAACCGCCAATCATACCACCCCTTTCGCTAACGAGTTACAAGCTAGTTTGGCCAAAGCGGTGAGCGCCGGCAATGAAATCGCCGTCATGGAAGTTAGTTCCCATGCACTGGCCCAGGGACGGGTACAGGGTTGTACTTTTCCCGTGACGGTGTTTACCAATCTCACCCAGGACCATCTCGATTATCACCTCGACATGGAGGATTATTTTGCCGCTAAAGCTAAATTATTTAGTCCCGATTATCTGCAAGGTAAGGCGATTATTAACCTTGATGATGAATATGGTCAACGTTTAGCGGCCTCCCTGTCTCCCCAACAGGTTTTAACCTATAGTGTGTCCGATGCTCGTGCCGATTTTTATACTAAAGATCTACACTATCAACCCACGGGAGTAGAAGGGGTGATGGTGACTCCCCAAGGGGAAATAGCCTTTGCTTCTCCTCTGGTGGGTCAATATAATCTGGCTAATCTCTTAGCGGCGGTGGCGGCAGTGTTAGAATGTGGTGTAGATTTAGGGACAGTAATCGGTCAAATTCCCCAGTTTTCAGGAGTACCGGGGCGGATGGAACGGGTTAGCATCGCTCCCGACCAAGATATCAGCGTCATTGTCGATTATGCCCATACTCCCGACAGTTTAGAGAATGTTTTAAAAGCAACACGTCCCTTTATTTCTGGTCGGATGATTTGTGTTTTTGGTTGTGGCGGCGATCGAGATCGGACAAAACGGCCGTTAATGGGGAAAATAGCGGCAGAATTAGCAGATTTAGCCATAGTTACCTCCGATAATCCCCGCACAGAAGCTCCCGAACGAATCCTTGAGGATATTATCGCTGGCATTCCCCCAGAAATTACCGTACAGGTAATTAGCGATCGCGCTTTAGCCATTGACACGGCTATTCAAACAGCACAACCGGGAGACGGAGTAATTATTGCGGGTAAAGGCCACGAAGACTATCAAATTTTGGGGACAGAAAAAATCCATTTCGATGACCGCGAACAGGCCCGGGCTGCTTTGATGAAAGGGAAAAAGTGATTAGAGGTGATGAATTATCAAGAAAAGCTAAGATTACTTGACAATTTATAGAGGTCGCCAATTGTCAAATCTGTGATAAGCTAGAAGAGTTTAGGTAAAAATCCCAGTTAGCAAGCAACCGCTATCTTGATAAGTTGCCTCTGCGTTAACTAAGCAATGACACTAAAAGACGTTGTTTTAGTCGATAACCAAGACTAGAGGCGCACTTTGACTGTCTAGAGTTTCAGTATAGTTTTAGACTCTGGGAGACCCTCCCTCTTGAGGAGAATCTCCCAGAATACATTGTTGAACTGTGTTAGCCAAAAAGTATTGGTCAACTGGTGACTCTATATGACCTACTGCCTTAATCCCGACTGTCCTCAACCGAAAAACGCCCCAAAAGCGTTAATCTGCGAGAGTTGCGGTTCAAAACTTCTTCTGCACGACCGCTATCAGATCCTAGGCATTTTGGGAAAAGGAGGGTTTGGGGCAACCTTTGTCTCATCGGATTTGTCTCTACCAGGTAACCCCCTATGTGTGGTTAAACAACTGCGACCTTCCACTGACGATCCTAATGTTTTTCAGATGGCCAGGGAACTTTTTGAGCGAGAAGCGGAAACCCTGGGAAAACTGGGCGTTCATCCGCAGGTTCCCCGATTATTGGACTATTTTGAAGATAATCAACAGTTTTATCTAGTTCAAGAATACGTTAAAGGTCATAACCTGCACCAAGAGGTAAAAAAACGCGGACCGTTTAGCGAAGCGGGAGTCAAACAGTTTTTAAGTGAACTGTTGCCGATTTTGAAATATATCCACAAACAAAAGGTAATTCATCGGGATATCAAACCCGCTAACCTAATTCTTCGGGAAACGGATCGAAAATTGGTTCTGATTGACTTTGGGGCTGTCAAAAATCAAGTTAACACTATTATTGTCAATGTCAATTCTCAAACTGCTTTCACTAATTTTGCCGTGGGTACCCAAGGTTTTGCCCCTCCCGAACAGATGGCCATGCGTCCGGTCTATGCTAGTGATATCTATGCCGTGGGAGCTACCTGTATCTATCTACTCACGGGCAAATCTCCTAAAGCGCTCGAAGTTGATATTAATACAGGTGAATTACTCTGGGAAAAATTAGTCAAGGTGAGTCCCCAGTTTGCTAAAGTCCTGAAAACAATGCTGGAAGTCTCCGTCCGTCATCGCTACAAATCCGCCCAAGAGGTAATGGATGCTTTAGACATGACCGCTTATGCCGATAGTCTAGCCCAAAGTTTAACCTCGGCTCCAATGGTTACTGCCCCGAAACCACCACAAGATTCAGGTCAAATACTCACTTCCTCAGTTTCTGGCACTATCAACTCTAAATTTCGCTCCAAAAATAAAAATTCAGGGGCCTCTCCAGATAATCTGTCGGGGGGACAGATCGCCTTTTCAACAACCAATACAAATACACCATCTAGAAACAAAGACCACAGCAGCGTAGATATAACCTTATCGAAGAGAAAACGCCGCTTAGATGAAAAAGCGATTTTCGATGCTTACGATAACGGCCGGCGCAATTTCGCCCAGGAGGACTTATCGAATCTCAATCTGTCTAAAGCAAAACTTTTGGGGGTAAATTTCTTTCAATGCAAATTAACAGGCACTAATTTACAAGGGGCGGATCTATCCAATGCGGATCTGGGCCGGGCTAATCTCACTCAAGCTATTCTCAAAAATACCAATTTAAATGATGCCTATCTCGGTTATGCAGACCTGGAAGAGTCCGATTTACGCGGGGCGAATCTCACCGGAGCCAATCTTCGCTACGCTCATCTCAAAAACGCTAATCTTTGCGGGGCTAATCTCTCTGATGCCCAAGTAACTCAAGAACAAATCGCCCTAGCAAAAACCAATTGGTTAACAGTTATGCCCAATGGTAAACGCGTTTACTGGTAATCTTTCCTTATGAATTATGAATTATGAATTATGAATTATGAATTATGAATTATGAATTATGAATTATGAATTATGAATTATGAATTGGGGAGCAGGGAGCTTTTTTCAGTGTTGCCAAAGGCACGGCGTAGCCGTCCAGTAAACAGTGGCCAGTAAACAATAATCAGTAATCAGTGAAAAGACAGTAGGAAAATTCGATTTAATACTGTCACTTAAAACTCAAATCTGATAACTGATAACTGATAACTGATAACTGATAACTGATAACTGATTTAACCGCGGCTTTCCTTAAAGGTTTTGTAGGCGGTTTCGGAGTCGAAAATATGGCAATAATCAACGATTCGCTTCATTAATGCCCAAGAAAACTTGGTTTCTTTCAGGTGACTACCCCAATTTTCTTTGAGACTAGCGTGAACTTTGCGGAGGTTATAGGAAGGAATCGCCGTCGAGATATGATGGGGGATATGGACATTAATATCGTGACAGAGAATTTCTACCCAACGGGGATAGCTACAGTGAACTGTCCCTTCTAGTTGCGCTACAGCTTGATTCCAGTCTTCGGGATAGGAAAATTGAATATCGGGGTCCGTGTGATGGACAAGGGTAAAGGTACTCATCCAAAAATGATAGACAAACCAAGGTACCACCCAAAATTTAACCAATCCCCAGACACCAGTGTAGAAAATGAGGGTTGGGAAAAAAATAGCGGCAAAAACTAGGACGACAATCATCGAAAAGCGGGCTTTTTCCCGTTCGTTCTCCTTGAATTGTTCGATGTTGAAGTGTAGAATAGCCCAGTGGGCGATAGAACCAAGCCACCAGAAACGACCGCGAATGCCGCGATAAAAGAGACGCACTAAGGGATTGGCCGAGTTAAAAGCTTCTAATTCCCACGGATCCCAAGCATTATCTATAGTTACCATGTTAGTTTTAGCATGATGGCGATCGTGGAGGAAACGCCAGCAGTGGAAGGGATAGATAAGCGGTAAGAGGAAAATATGACCGACAAGATCATTAACCCAGGATCGATTAGAAAAAGACCGATGACCGCAATCATGGGCGATGACAAAAAATCCCGTTAAAGCTGTACCAGTGAAAATCCAAGCTAAAGGCAGTAAATACCAGGGAGAATAAACTAGCATTGCATAACCCGCAATGACCGCCAAAATATTCGCAATCACTCCAAACCAAGCTTTAACTGGGTCTTTCTGGAAATATTCTTTGGGAATGGTTTTAATAATATCTTTCAGTTTAAAGTCTGGCTCGATCGAGGTGATCAACTCCCCATGCAATTTATCCGTCGTTGCCGTCATGAAATCTCCAATTACACTTAGGTGAACCCTTGACAAGAAATCAGCTAGGAGGTTTGGCTAAATTCTGCTCCTTACCACAAGCCAATTTTTTTGTCAATATATTTTTAACTTTAATTAATAAACTTCCGCGAAGCTTAATAATCCTTTACTTTATATAACATAAGAGGGGATTTTCTGTTTTGGCAAAATTTGACGGCGGGTACATCTCATTTTTGTAAATCTACCAATTGGGATTTTTACGGAGAAACCCCCCTGCTAAAATCGGGCGTTGTTTCTGATTTTACCACTCAATCCCAGCTTTTGGGGGGTTCTACCCCCCAAACCCCCCGTTGGGGGCGTGGCGCCGCCCCCAAACCCCCCGCGCATTAGTTTTTCGGTGGGATGCTTACACGCAGCTGCTGATACATTTGTTATCATCTAAGAGTCACTGATAATTGCTGATTGTCGGTATTCCTGCAAATCTGCGATGCACTGTTGACGGCTGCCTTTTGCCCTTTGCCTCTTGCCTCCTGCCTTCAAAAACTAATAACTGATAAAAAACCCAAATATTGACTATTTTTAGGCGTTTTTAACGATTAGCCGTGTTTTCTAGGGATTTAATCTCCTCTTGTACCTTACGGTGTTCGCGATTTAACTGTTTTTTGACCGATTCGGGGAGTTGTTCCTGTTTTTTCAGGGCATTATTAAAGTAATCCAATGCCAGTTTCAAAGAGCCAGTATTTTTATCCGTATTGCCTTGAATTCTCAGGATTTGACCCTTCAGATACATTAATTCTGGATTATCGGGGGTCGCTTTCAGAGCGTTATCGATAAACCGCAAAGCCTGATCGTACTGCTTCAAATCGCGGTAAGCTAGAGCTATACCTCGATCAACCAAGTAATCAGGACTTCCATAGGTTTCTAGCCGTTGAATTGCCTCTTGAGGGCTAGAAAAGGGTAGATTAACCGCTAAAATCAAATCCATATAACCCTTTAACAGGTTCAATTCCGGATCCGTAGGATTAGCCTTTTCTGCGGTTTCCAAATACTGAAACACCTGTTGTAATCTGGGGATAGCCGATACTGCTCCTTCGGTTTGAAAAACGTAGGTTCCCTCTAAAAAACTCCCCACCGCTAGATACAAATTTCCCCTTAAAGGGTCGCTACCCTGCATTTGCTTGGCCGCTGCCTTAGTTTTCTCGGAGTAGGTTTTTAGGGTGTTCCAATCCTGGTCGGTAAAAGCAAGAGAGGCCCGCATAGCATGGGACAAAGGTTCTTGGGGTTCCTTTTCTGTGGCCTCAACAATTAATTTTTTTGCCTCTAGATAGTTACCTTGTTTAAAAATAGCGTTAAAAGCGGCCTCGGTCTTATCGCCAATCGGTCGGGGATTGTTTTTGCGGAAAGGATCTCCGGCTAACCCGGGACCCATCCAGTTAACCATTACCATAACAGCCAGGGAAGCACCGATCGCCATTTTTTTCGTTAAACCTAACCTCAGCACCATGGTCAAAAGTCTCCTTGAGCGAATGAAAAAATCTGTCACAATAGAAACGAGTTTCTAGACTTAATTTCCAGTTATTTTCCTGTCAATGCTTTATCTCAAAGATGTGGTTTATCATCCTCCCGCTGCTCTCAATCCCATTTTACAGGGGATTAATCTCGAATTAGCCCCCCAAGAATTAGGTCTGATTGTCGGGCCCAGTGGTTCCGGAAAAACGACTCTTTTGGAAATTTTAGCAGGCTTTGCCGATAAAACAGCAGGGACGATTCACTGGCGCGACCAAGAATTAACGGTGCTGCATCTGCAACAATTAGGAGGAATCGTTTTTCAGTTTCCCGAACGTCATTTTTGCGGTAAAACCATCCTTGAGGAGTTGCGTCTCGGTCATCCGGAGATTAAAAGCGATCGCCTAACAGAGGCCCTAAAGGAGGTAGGATTAGAAAATATTCCTCTGGATACTTCTCCCCATAATCTTAGTGGTGGTCAACAGCGTCGTTTATCCCTCGCTGTCCAGTTAATCCGGCAGCCTAATCTGTTACTTCTCGATGAACCTACGGCCGGTTTAGATTGGTCGATGCGTCGTCAATTGGCCAAACTTCTCGCTAGTCTCAAACAACACTGGACTTTATTAGTAGTTAGTCACGATGCCGGAGAATTACTCCCCATTGCTGACCGTCACTGGAAAATTGAACAAGGACATTTGAGGGAAGTGAAAAATGAAAAAACAGATAGTTGAGGTTTTCGGGTTTTGCGGTATTAGTTGAAATTTCCCCACTCTCCTCATACCTCATACCTGATTACTGATAACTGATTACTGATAACTGATAACTGAATTAATGATCCTTCCTGAATTATTTGACCTTTGGCAAGAAACCCTAGAATGGCAACCCGATGGGGCCCAACAAGCGCGATTTCAACAACTTTATGAGTTGATTTTAGAGGGTAATCAACGTTTTAATCTCACCCGAATTACCCAACCAGAGGAGTTTTGGGAAAAACATCTTTGGGATTCTTTATCGGGTTTAGCCTGGTTACAAAAATCCCAGCCAGATCTATTGACAAAATCCCTATCAGTCATTGATTTGGGGACCGGGGCCGGGTTTCCGGGGGTGCCAATTGCGATCGCATATCCCCATTGGTCGGTGACTCTCTTGGATTCCACCCAAAAAAAGATTAATTTTCTTGAAGAAGTTATTGACAAATTAGAGTTAAATAACACGAAAACTCGTTTAGGTCGGGCGGAAATCGTCGGGAAAAACCTTAAACATAACTGTGCTTACGATATCGTCTGTTTGCGTGCGGTAGGTAATGTGGATATCTGTGTTAACTATGCTTTGCCTTTCCTGAAAAAGACCGGAATCGCTATTCTCTATCGTGGTCAGTGGTCCGAGCAGGATAGTTTAAGTTTAGAGGAGAATCTAGGGAAAGCTGGCGGTAAAATCCTCGAAATTGCCAGTTTTACCACTCCCTTAAGCCAAAGCATCCGTCATTGTCTATATATCTCCAAGGGATAACTTTAAGCAGTGAGAGGATGAAAAAAGAAAGCCAGGGCCAGAATAGCATAGGTAGCTAAGAGTAACATTCCCTCTAACCAATTCGATCGCCCATCACTACTAATCGAATTAGCCAACCACACCGCCACAGCCACTGCTACTAGCTCAAAGGGATTAAAATTTAGATCCATGGGCTGACCGATAATATAACCGATGATAACCAAAACCGGAGCCACAAACAGGGCGATCTGCATACTGGAACCGACGGCCACAGATACCGATAGATCCATTTTATTCTTAAGGGCGACGGTGACAGCCGTAGCGTGTTCGGCTGCATTACCGATAATAGGCAAAAGAATCACCCCAGTAAACAGCGCCGTTAAACCTAGCTGTTCCGTAGCCTCCTCTAGGGATGCCACCAATAACTCCGATTCTACGGCCACGGCGATAGTAACGATCAATAAAATCAAAGACCAAAACCAGATTTTCGGCCTTGCGGTGCTTTCTCCAGTGCTTTCCTCCTCGATACCGGCAACCCCGACATCGTAGAGATAGGTGTGGGTTTTCATGGAAAATAAGAGACTTAAACCATAGACGAAAATTAACACCACTGCCACGGCCACGGATAGACGTTGCAGGACTGCTTCCCCGACTCCCGTGGAGGTAAATTCCACGGCAGTGGGTAAAAGAATCGCCACCACCGCTAAATTCATAGCTGAAGCATTTAAACGAGCGGTTATCGGTTGAAATTCCTGTTCTTTGAAGCGTAAACCGCCTAAAAACATCGATAATCCCATAACTAAGAGTAAATTACCGATAATTGAGCCAGTAATCGTCGCTTTTACCACATCGATGAAACCCTCCCGCAAAGCGACATAGGCGAGAATTAATTCTGTGGCATTGCCAAAGGTGGCATTCATCAAACCGCCAATATTTGGCCCAACCACCACCGCAATCGCTTCCGTGGCTTCCCCCATGTAGGCTGCTAGGGGGATAATGGCTAGACAAGCGGTGATAAAAACTACCGTTCCGCCCCAGTGTAACAGGGAACCCGCGATCGATAGCGGTACAAAAATCAATAAGATGGCGAAAAAGGTATTTTTGCTTAACATAAAGTGGGGAATTTTGTCAAGATAATTTTATTTCGATTGGGTCGGGAACTGAGGGGGACTAGAATCGGATTTTAGCCAAAATTCCCCAGTAGAACCGGTTATTATCCATAATATTGCCCTAAAACCGTCTCTGAGTGACTTTTCTAGGGGTTCGGGGGGTGATTGGGAGGGAACAGTTACCGGTTTAATCACGATTCCGCGACTACCAAAAACAATTTCTCCCACTAATCGCGCCCTTCTCATGTGATTATCGGAAGTGACTAGATAGACACTATCAATACCTTGGGCTTTCAGTTGATCGGCTAGGCTAGTAAAGTTAGTGACAGTATCTCGCGCATTGTAATCGAGATGGAGACGTTCTGGAGAAATTCCCGCTTTTTTAAAAATCTTTTTCACATATCGTCGCGGACTACCGGAAGACACCCAAATCGGCAGCTCGGGATATTCCTTAGCTAATTTTGCCGCAAAACGTTCTCGATCGGCATGACCTCCCAAAACAAAAATCGCTTCTGGTTTTAGCCACTGCTGACGCAAATCGTGGTATAACCAGCCTAAACTCGCCAAAATTAGCGGAATAGCCAGCAATTTTAACCTAGATTTGCCTAACTTCCCTTGCGGAGAAACTCGCTTTTTTCTGCGAGAATTAGCCTTGAGAACCATATATCAGTGATCGGTGATCGGTTGTCAGCCTTCAGCTTTGTGGATTAAAGTGATCGAGGGTGAGGATCATCGAACTCACTTGACGTAGGAGATGGGGATTTTATTCCCCAACTGACCGATAATTTTCCCGGAACTCAGGTTGATTGATGGGGTCGCTTACATCCCCCACCAACGGGCCACCGCTTCGGGAAGGGGGAGCAAAATACTTAATAACAAAGCAAGGGAAAATAGACCTAATAAATCTCGTTTATTATCCAATTCCGTCACATCATTTAAAGCAGGTTGATCGCTCACTGGCATGAGTAGGAGAATAATCGCCCAGAGTAAAAAATCTGGTTGCACTAGGGCTAAAATAAACATGAATAATCGAGTTAATTGACCGATAATTATGGCGGTTTTCTGCCCATACATGGCGTGAACAATATGACCACCATCCAATTGACCCACAGGCATTAAATTTAGGGCTGTAACGATAATTCCCACATAACCGGCCACCGCTAAAGGATGTAAATGGATGGCTTTTCCTGCGATTAAATCACTGCCGAAGGCTAGTTTAGCTACGATAGACAAGAGAAAAGAAAACTGCGGATTTAAGGCCTGAAAATTTAATAAACTGCTTTGATTGGTTAGGGGAACTATTTCCGAGAGGGACAATCCCCAAAACAGTAGAGGAATAGCGATAATTATACCCCCCAAAGGACCGGCCACCGCCACATCAAATAAAGCTTTACGGGTGGGTACAGGGGAGCGCATTTGAATAAAAGCCCCGAAGGTGCCGAGGAAGAAAGGAATGGGGATAAAATAGGGCAAAGTAGTTTTAATTTTGTATTTAACTGCTGTAAAATAATGACTGAATTCGTGCAGTCCTAAAATAGCAATTAAGCCTAAACTGTAGGGTAAACCTTGTAATAATAAACTAGGATTATTTTCTAATTGTTGGGCGGTAATGCCACTTAATCCCGCACCGATGTCCGTGGTAGTTAAGAGAGTTAATAACAATAAACCCAGGGCAAGAAAGGGGCGAGTAATTTTTTCAGTTTCTATAGTTTCTGTTTTTTGCTGCCAGGGATTAGCCACAAGAGCGAAAAAAGGTTGTCCCTGAAAACTTTCTTGGAAAAGCAATAAAAAGCGATCCCCAAAAACCTTTTCCACATTGTTTTTAATCACTTGATAAGCTTCTTCGGGAACCGCTCGCAATTTCCCCCGACAGAGAATTGCTTGGGGACGATAATCGATATTTTGCAGATAATAAATACCCCAAGGAAAACAATCTCTTAGGGATTTTTCCTCTTCGGCAGTGATCGGTTTTAAATCATTTTTAGGTGCAGGATTATCAATATTTTCTAGGACTAAATTCGCTTTTTCCAGTGGTGATGGGGGGCTTTCTTGGGGAGTAACTCGACCCTTTTGTACTAGCCACCAATACAAAAAAGGGCAGATCACAAAAGGGCCGACCAGCAAAAATGCCGGCATGGGGGTATCCTGTCCATAGATTAACGTCCAGCCGGTCCAAATAAGAGCCGGAGTCATCAGGACTAACCAAATTAACCAAATTGGTGTTGTCGTGATTTTGGCCACGCTACGCTTGACGATAAAATAAGTGAAACCGCCAAGAATCCCTAATAACAACCACATTTCCATATCGGCTCTTTTCTCTTGAATAAAAAGCGGCTAATTTCAGCCCGCCCGGTCATCGATCGTGCTAGATTGTAAACCGCATTGATTGTGATTTGGATAGGCAAACCATGCGATCGGAAACCGAATCGTCTCCTTTAGAGGTTAGCAAAACCACAAAACCCCCTCGATTAATTCTAGAAGGTTTATACGCTTTCTCCCCCAATCGGGAAACCCTAGGGGGAACCTCTTATCTTATTGTAGAAAATACCGGCAATATTCTGGTGGATTGTCCTAGCTGTGAGGAGAGCGAGCGGGATTTTCTCCGAGAAAAGGGTGTCCGTTACCTATTTTTTACCCATCGCGCGGGTCAGGGGAAACAGAGCGATTCTCTGCAAAGTTTACTTGATTGTGAGATTATTCTACAGGAACAGGAAGCTTATCTGCTTCCTCACCTTCAAATTACCGTTTTTCAGCAGCAAATCCAGTTATCTCCCACTTGTAGCGGTTTTTGGACTCCTGGCCATTCTCCCGGCTCCTCCTGTCTCTACTGGAACCGTCACGGGGGGGTTTTATTTACCGGTCGTCATCTTCTCCCCGACACTAAGGGTCAACCGCGACCCCTACAGACCGCGAAAACTTTCCACTGGCTGCGGCAATTGCGATCGCAAAAGGCCATTTTAGACCGTTTTAGCCCAGAAACCCTCTCCTATCTTTGTCCGGGGGCTAATACCGGCTTTTTGCGCGGTCGGGGAATTATCGATCGCGCCTACGAAAAAATCAGCGCCAATCCTCTTAACTAAGGGACTTGCGTGGGAATAATATCCCAGCCAGAAAATCGCTCTGTAGAAGAATCAGACCAGCCAGACGGCATATTATCAAAGCGCAAGTCCCTTAGCTCCGGGGGCTCTCGAAGGCTCTCCCCCTACTTAGGGTGATCAGCAAACCTGATCGATCGGAGGGCGCAAGCCTTGCGCCCCTACAGTAACTGATTTTGTCCACAATGTAGGGGCGAACTGCGTTCGCCCAAAAGGTACATTATCAAAGCGCAAGTCCCTAAAGACTTTTTAGAAGCTGCATCGTTCAATTCCCAGAAATTATGAATTTAACCGTTAAAGACTTGGGTGAACAGGGATTGCTACCGATTCTGCAAAAATATTGTCCTGCGGAGATTATCGGTGATGATGGGGCGATTTTATCCCTGAAAGAGGGTTACTCTCTCGTTGTCACCACTGATGTTTTAGTTAATAACGTCCACTTTAGCGATATTACCACCTCTCCGGAAGATGTGGGCTGGCGAGCGGCGGCGGCTAATTTATCCGATTTAGCGGCTATGGGGGCAGAACCCCTGGGAATTACGGTAGGATTGGCTTTAACTCCCAATCTAGCCATCGATTGGCTAGAAGGACTCTATCGGGGTCTTAGCTCTTGTCTGCAAGTATATCAGACGGCGATCGTTGGGGGCGATGTCTGTCGGGCCACGGAGATTAACATCAGCATCACCGCCCTGGGACAAGTGGCAAAAAATGAAGAAATTAGACGTTTTAACGCAAAAGTTGGCGATAGTATCGTTATTACTGGTTATCACGGTTTATCGCGGGCTGGATTAGAGTTACTCTTTCACCCTGAAACCGGCAGGAATTTAAATTCCGGCCAAAAAAAGCGATTAATCCAAGCTCATCAACGGCCGCGACCGAGACTTGATTGCATACCACATTTACAAAAAATTGTCAAGCAATTTCCCATCGCTGGCATGGATAGCAGTGACGGGTTAGCAGATGCCATAATTCAAATTTGTCGCTGTAGTGGGGTTGGTGCTGAAATCGAGAGGATTCCCCTGCATCCAACCCTGAAAGAATATGTAGGAGCCGAAAAAGCTCTAGAATGGGCTTTATACGGCGGTGAAGATTTTGAGTTAGTTTTGTGTTTGCCCCCAGACAGTGCCAGAGAATTGCTGGAGAAAGTGGGGGAAGAGGGGGCGATAATCGGTCAAATTGTCCCGGGGAAAGAGATAAAATTAGCCGATGGTAGAAACCTCAGTTTAAGCTCCGGATTTCAACATTTTTAGCCTCTATAAATCGCCAAAACCTTTCTTTTTCTTGATTTTCTTCGGTTTTTTCGGGCTGCCACCTTGACCGCGGAACCCCGGTTGATTGCCACCCCCAAACATTCCGCCACCCATCCCGGGCATCCCCGGCATAGCGGGCATTTGTCCCCGTCCCATCTGTTGCATCATCGATCGCATTCTGGTGAAATTAGTAATTAGTTTGTTAACTTCTGTTTCTGGATGTCCCGAACCTTTGGCAATGCGACGACGACGATTAGGAGACTTAGCCAATAAATCGGGGTTAGCGCGTTCCTCCGTGGTCATGGAATTAATCATCGCTTCCGTGCGTTTTAACTCTTTTTCGCCCTTTTCGATGTCTGTCCCGCTCAGTTTGCCCAGACCGGGGATTAACTTCAAGACTCCCCCCAGGGAACCCATATTTTTTAACAGCCGCATCTGTTTGAGGAAGTCATTAAAATCAAACTTAGCCTCTAAAATCTTGGCCTGCATTTTGGCCGCGTCTTCTAGGTCTAACTGTTCCTGGGCTTTTTCCACTAGCGTCAGGACATCACCCATATTGAGGATGCGACTGGCAAGGCGATCGGGATAAAATGGCTCTAAAGCTTCTACTTTTTCGCCAACCCCAACAAATTTAATCGGTTGTCCCGATATTTGCCGCACTGATAGGGCCGCCCCACCACGAGTATCGCCATCAAGTTTGGTGAGAATTGCCCCCGTGATGCCGATTTGTTGGTGAAAAGTGTTGGTAAGACTGGCCGCTTCCTGACCGGTCATGGCATCCACCACTAATAAAGTGTCGTCGGGCTTGACAATTTTCTTGATTTGTGCTAGTTCGCCCATCATCTGGGTGTCTATTTGCAAACGACCGGCGGTGTCGATGATAACCGTATCTACGCCCAATTCTTTGGCTTTTTCCACACCTTGACGGGCGATATCGACGGGATTAGCCTGAGAACCCATCTCGAAGACGGGAACATTTATCTGTTTACCGAGGGTGATTAATTGGTCAATGGCCGCCGGACGGTAAACATCGGTGGCCACCATCAGGCAGCTTTTGGACTGTTTGCGGAGATATAGGGCTAATTTGGCGGTGGCGGTGGTTTTTCCTGTCCCTTGCAACCCGGCCATTAAAATTACGGTGGGGGGTTTATCGGCCTGAGCTAGGGGAACGTTACTTTCCCCCATAATTTTAACTAATTCATCATAGACAATTTTGATAAATTGCTGGCCGGGATTGACTCCGGAAATCACTTCAGCGCCGAGGGCTTGTTTCTCGACCTCAGCAATAAATCCCTTGACTACCTGTAGGTTAACATCTGCTTCTAATAAAGCCCGCCGGACTTCTTTGAGGGTTTCTTGTATATTGGCCGAGGAGATTTTATCTTGACCTCGTAATTTTTTCCATGCGTCTTCTAAGCGGTCGGCCAGTGCGTCGAACATAGTTTCGGAATTAAATTTTTAACTAGATCGATTTTATCTCAAATGTCAGGGGAAGACCCCCGTTCTTATCCTGTCATTGGTCGGGGATCGGCGGCAAAGTTCGATCGAATGTTAAACTGAGTCTGTCTTAGCTTCGGAAGTATTCGATCGCTGCAGGAATCGATTAAAGAGAAAACCGAGGAGCAGGGCCTTAAATTCAAGGTCGTCAGTGAACTTTTTATAAAAGCTGAAGTTGATTTCCACCATGTCCTGCATGATGTCGGATGCCAGGATATCAAAGGCTAGTTTAACATTTTCGGGAGTATTGATCTTAAGGCTCGCTTTCAGGGGTGCGCTGTCATCCAGTTTAGTTTCAAGGTGTTCGATAAAAACTCGCTCATCCTCACTGAAATCAGTACCAAATCGTCGATTAATTTCTTCAATGATTTTCGAGAGGGGTTCTATCTTTTTGGTGGGGGGTTGGCCCGTGCCGGGGGAATAAACCCTAGAAGTTTCCCTGACACCCCGTTTTAGTTCAATTTTGCCCCTGTGGGTCTCTTGGATGCGGTAGGAGTTTAGTTCAATGCTTTGTTGAATAGGCAAAGGAAGGGCCTCTGGGGAGGTGGGAAGTTTGCAGATTAAGTGGCGGGAAAATTCATAGAACTTCTCTAAGTCTGCAGCAGGTATGGGGAGTAATTGAGAGACAAAGCCATAAAGTCGGATAAATTCTTGTAGTTTACCCCGAAAACCGACTTTTTCCTCCTCAGAAGCTTCTAGGTAACGGTCGAGGACGGGGTTGAGGCTGCCATGAAGCTTGGCCTGAGTTCCTTGGGGGTGAAAGAATATCTGCGCGAAGCTATCGATGTCGGAATCTTGGTAAAAGTGATAGTCGTCAAGCTGTGCTTGGATTTTATAGATCCGGTTGGGGTCGGTGGCTTCCGTCAAGATGGTGCAGTCGTAGTAATCTTTAAAGGCTGCCTTGATCTCATCGGCCTCGTTGGCGAAGTCCAGCACCAGAGTCCCGGTTTTGTGGGGGTGGATGCGGTTGAGACGGGAGAGGGTCTGGACAGCGTTAACCCCGGCTAATTTCTTATCGATGTACATCGCGCCTAGGAGGGGTTGGTCAAAACCGGTCTGGAATTTGTTGGCAACGACGAGAAAGCGGTAGGGAGCTTGTTGAAAGGTGTCTGCGGTGGCTTTGTCAGGGATATGACTACCTGAGGAGGCGCTATTCATTTTGGTTTCGGTGAAGTCTTCGCCGTCTCTAACTGTCCCAGTAAAGGCGACTAGGGACTGATAGGGATAGTCTTTTTCCTTGAGATAGCGGTCTAGGGCCAACTTGTACCGCACGGCATGGAGACGCGATCGCGTGATAATCATGGCCTTGGCCTTGCCTTGTACCTGATGGGCCACCTGCTCATGGAAGTGTTCGACAATGATGGCCACTTTCTGCTTAATGGTGTGTTCGTGTAAATCGACGAAGTGGCGCAGCAGCGAGGCGGTCCTGGCGCGATCATAGTGGGGGTCATCTTCGATGGTTTTGAGCAGATTAAAATAGGTCTTGTAGGTGGTATAGTTCTCCAGCACGTCGAGAATAAAGCCTTCCTCAATCGCCTGAGCCATGGAATAGAGGCTAAAGGGAGCAAAGCTGCCGTCCGGTTGTCTGGTGCCGAATACCTCTAGGGTTTTGGGTTTCGGCGTGGCGGTAAAAGCAAAATAACTCAAATTAGCAATTTTTCCCCGTTTTTTTGCCTCGGCGACGGTTCTATCTTCTAAATCCTCCTCTTCTCCCCCTTCCTCGGCGGCGGCCGCTTCTAGGCTGGTGGCGGTGAGGACGCTTTTGAGTTTTTTGGTACTTTCTCCGGTCTGGGAGGAATGGGCCTCATCGACGATTACTGCGAAGCGCTGCCCAGAAAGGGACTGGATTTGATCGACGATGACGGAGAATTTTTGCAGGGTGGTGACGATGATATTTTTCCCGGACTCTAGGGCCTCTTTGAGTTGCCGCGAGGTTTTGTCGATGTTTTCCACCACCCCAGAGGTCTGTTCAAACTGGCGGATAGTGGCCTGTAGTTGCTGATCCAATATACGGCGGTCGGTGATGACGATGATAGAGTCAAAAACGCGGGTATTATGATCATCGTGCAAGCTGACAAGTCCGTGGGCCAGCCATGCTATTGAATTACTCTTGCCACTGCCGGCACTGTGTTGGATGAGATAGGATTTTCCTGTCCCTTCGGCCTTGGCATCGGCCAGCAAACGGCGCACGGCATCTAATTGATGGTAGCGGGGAAAGATAAGCCTTTTTACTCCTGTTTTTCTGCCCTTGTCGTCTTTTTCTTCCTCGAGGGTGATAAAGTTCTGGATTAGGTCAAGGAAGCTATCTTGCCGCCAGATTTGCTCCCACAGGTAGGCGCTGCGGAATTTGGTAGGGTCTGGGTTTGCCGCTACGCCAGTCTTTCCGGGGTTGAAGGGTAGGAAGCCGGTTTCATGGCCCTGAAGGTGAGTGGTGACATGGACCTGATCTGGGTCAACGGCAAAGTGAGAGAGACATAGGCCAAACTTGAGGAGTGGCTCTCTCGGATCTCGATGTTCTTGATATTGTTTAATCGCTTGTTGGAAGTTTTGCCCTGTAAAAGGGTTTTTTAGTTCGGCGGTGAAGATGGGTAAACCGTTAAGAAAGAGGACAATATCGATGCTGTTGAGGGGATTTTTCTGGCTGTAGTACAGTTGTCTAAGGACACTAAAGCAGTTGGTCTGGTAGAGTTTTTGGGTTTCCGGATTGAGACTGCTGGGGGGTTGGAAGTAGGCGAGTTGGAAGCGGCAGCTGTTGGCTTTGATGCCTTTTCTGAGGACTTCTAAGGTTCCCCGATTCTTGATGACTTCGGCAAGCTGTTTGAGGAGTTGGGTGTTTGCGTCGTCACCGTACTGGGTTTGGAATTTCTGCCACTCTTGAGGTTGGCTGGTTTGGATGAAGTTAAGGACATCTTCGGGTATGAGGCAAAGTGAGCGATCATAATCTTTGGAGCTGCGGCGCTGGTAGCCGCTGTTGAGGAGGCTTGCTTCGATGGTGGCTTCAAAGTTTTTCTCGGAGGTGTCTATCATGTCTTTAGACTGCTGATTGTCAATATTATACTAAATCCGTTGAGTATAGGCTACTTATAGAGGAGAGGCAAAAGGCAACAGGCAAAAGGCAAAAGGGGAAAGAAATAATCAGTTTTTAATAACCAGATTTAGTATTATGCCCTAATTAAGTAGGTAGCCGTTAAAAATTATCAGATACCACCCTTATCAAGAGGGGACTAAGGGTAGGGTTGATTCATGAATCAACCCTACTATAAATCAACCCTAGTATCTCTCCGCAAATTCGTTTAAACTCTTGCGAGTTATAATGTGCATGGCTTTAATGTTCCCTCACGTCTATTTTACCGGTAACGGCGGCTGAAATTAACGCGGTGCGATATTCTTTGAGATGGTCAATACTGGTGCGGGTTTTGGTGATTAGGTTGTCAATTTTGCTGGTTTCTCGGTCTAGGAATTGGGCGATTTTTTGTTGTTCGGGAAGGGGGGGGAAAGTAATAATAGTTCCTCTTAATTCTTCAGCATTAAGATGAGGCTGTGCAGCTCTCAATTGATGAAATGCAAATTGTATATATCGAACTTCTGATGATAGAAGCTGCCATGCTATAAATTGATTACTACCTTCTTTTACAGTTGTTACCATATCATAGCCAGCTATTGAACCGTGATACTCTTCAGGAATAAGAGCAGAATCTCCTGTGTACGCACCACTTCTGACCACAATTATTTCTCCAGCAGCAAGAACAGCATTTCTACTTTCTGGCACTTGTTTGGGGTCAATATAAATCATATCTTTTTGAAAAATTCGACCGCTTTTTACATTTGTAGCTCTTATTAAAGGTGTTCCATATAAAATTTCTGGTGGTGGTTGTCCAAGTCCATAACGAATGTTAGCAATTCGTTTTAATAAGAGTACCTTCCAATGTTCTGGAATTTCACCCAACCATTCAACCCCAGAATCCTTCATCGGAACATCTGGGTTAAGTCCTTTGGTGACTGCATGGCTAATCAGTGCGGTGCGCTTCTCTTTAAGGAGTTCGATTAAGCGCTCTTTCTTGGTGATTAGTTTATCAATTTTGCTGGTTTCTTGGTCGAGAAATTCGGCGATTTTTTGTTGTTCGGGAAGGGGGGGTAGTAAACAACTGAGATTAGAAACATCTGTTAAAGCAACAGCTTCATAGGTACTTCCTGTAGATAAAAAATTTAGTTCAACTTTTACTACTTGAATTAAATACCAAGCAAATTCTCTAATAATAATATCTCTTGGTCTTATAGAACATAAACCACGACCAATACCATATCTTCTATCTGCTTCATTCAAAGCACCAACTGGCGCTCTTACCGAGATTAAAATATCCCCTTTCTCTGCATACTTATTTACTGTGGCGCAAAATATTTTTGCTTCTGGATTTCTATTCCCAAATTCAGCATTTCCCTGAAGAAAAGGTGATCCATATCCTTCATGATTATAATCATCAGAACTGGGAGATTGTCCCATTGTGAGATAGGAAATATACTTAAGTTTCTTCACCTCCCAATGTTCTGGAATTGCACCCAACCATTCAACTCCAGAATCCTTATAAGTAGGATAAGGCTGCCATTTTTTTGTCATCATATTAATCTAGCTCTTAGGTTAGTATTTTATTTGATATTTTGTCTGAAAAAGAGAAACTGAAATAATCTTGGTATGGCCTAGATTTTTAACTTCATCAAAGTCCTTGTCTCCTGTAATAAAGTAATCAGCATTATTAACAATTCCACAGGCTAAAAACTTAGCATCTTTTCTATCTCTGGGGAAATCAATTTCTAAATTAATATCGACGACAAAAGTAACGGCACTTGTAAGAGTCAACCAGTATTGTTTCTGCTCATCAGTTAGCTTTAACCGTTTTCGGGATAAAACCTCTCTATATTCTGCTAAAATATCCGGTGATACTATCCAGTAAAAATCTGGGTTAGATACTACAAAGATAATTATTTTTTCCGGGTTTCTGTCAGCTATTGCGGCAGAAATAACAACATTAGTATCGATTACAACCTTCATTTTCCTCTTCTATAATCCTCAATTTCAGCCTCAATTTCCTCTTCAGTCAAAGGATTGTCAGCGTGTAAAGCTTGGACTTCTTTAAAGAAATCTCGTAACTTATTAGCTAGAGCTTCCCTGTCATAATTTTTGGCAATAATCATTACTTCCACTTGCTGACCTTTTTGAAAAGGTAAATCAGACAAAACAAGCTGATTAGGATCTTGAATGACCAAGGTTTTCTGATAGATATTCATCACTGGGGACTTAATAAGCGAGAACCGTTATCTGTATAAATTTCTGTTAACACCCATTTGATAGCTACATTAGCATCAACAACAAAACTCGTCACCTTTGTCTATCCTCTCTTAATAATTCTGTGCTATCCAAAAAATTTCTTCCTTGAAAATGTTCTCGCACTTTAGCAAATCTTTCCCTTGCTTGAGATAAGGTTTCCTTTGTTTTGGTTTTCTCCTCTGTAATAGGTTCAACAGTTACCGTTACATCCACTTCCTGACCTTTAAACTCAGGGGGAATATCTAAATGTAACATCCCATCTTCGCCGATATGAGAGCGTAATTTGATTACTGGCATTTTGACACCTCTTTTTTATTTTATTTGCTTCTCCCCCCTTTTGAAGGGGGGTGGGGGGGATCGTCCAAATCTAAAACAAAATCAGTTAGAATATTCTCACCTGATAAATGTGTGGGATTGTGCAGAACTTCCACCTCTTGATTAGCTCGATAAATCTCAACGGTTTTACTTTTCGGATCGATTAACCATCCTAATTGTAAGCCATTTTCTAAATACTCCCGCATCTTCTCTCGTAGGGTCATGCTCAAATTCTCTCCTCTAGACTTGTTAACATGGCTAAAATCTCCCCTTCCACTTCCTTAATATCAGCTTCAATTGCCTCTAAAGTTCGCGGTGGCTGATACTTATAAAAATAGCGATTAAAATTAATCTCATACCCCACCTTTCCAAGCGCACCGTCCCTAATATCCCGCACCGTGTCACTAATCCAAGCATCGGTTACATGGGGGAGAACTTCTCGATCGAAATAGTCATTAATATCCTGTTTAAGTGGTACATTTTCCGTATCTCTTAAATCCGTATCCGGTTCGGGATTACCCTGTTTATCCAGACAAATATTAGCCGATTCGTCCCGCTCAGAAAGAGCCGAAAGAATCGCCTTATAAACTGCTGGCGCGACCGTTATTCCCCCGGTTTTCATCGCTTTCTTTAGCACCTTCTCAAACTCCCCTCGATCCTGATATAAAGTATCGGGAAAACTATTAAGAATGTCTAAAATCAGCCTTTGTTGTTCCTTGCCGGCCTGTTCCTCGATCCCCTTCATTTCATCACTTTTCTTCTTGCTTACTGCCAGACTAGCAAACGCGCTCTGCTCTTTCAATCGCTCAATCCGCTCCGGTGATGCCTGAAAATTGAGCCTCAAGGGACGCTCTACGGTAATCTTGCGGTAGCCGAAATCTTCCCTATCAAAAATCTTACTCACTTCCGAGGGTTGAAAACTCTGGAAAATTTCAGTTATCTCCCGAATATGCTCGGAACTAATCTCCCGGCGCTTGCTGCCAAGACTCTTCCGCATCGGCAGCCAAAACTCGGAGGCATTAATCAGCTGCACCTTACCCCTCCTCTCAGCAGCCTTGTGGTTGGTCAATACCCAGATATATGTGGCAATGCCGGTGTTATAAAATAGGTCATTCGGCAGAGCGATAATTGCTTCGAGCCAGTCATTTTCCAAAATCCAGCGCCGGATCTCGCTCTCCCCACTTCCCGCATCCCCGGTAAACAATGGCGAACCGTTCATAACAATCGCCACGCGGCTGCCTCCTTGGGTCTCCGGCTTCATGCGTGCAATCATGTGCTGTAGAAAAAGAAGTTGTCCGTCACTGATGCGGGGTGTTCCTGCTGAAAATCGGCTGCCCGCTTTTTGTGCCTCTGTCTCCACCGCGTCCTTATCTCGCTTCCAGTCCTTGCCGTAGGGTGGATTGGCCAGGAGATAGTCAAAGGTTTTGTCACTGTGCTGGCCCTGGGAAAGGGTGCTGCCAAACTTGATATTTTCAGCGTCCTTACCGTCCACACTTTTCATGTAGAGGTCGGATTTACACACAGCAAAAGTCTCCGGGTTGACTTCCTGGCCAAAGAGAAAAACCTGGGCCTTGGGGTTGAGTTCCAAAATCCGATCCTTGGCAATGGTCAGCATTCCCCCGGAACCGCAGCAGGGATCGTAAACGCTGCGAGTAATGTATTCTTGGCTTAACTGTGTTTTGTCCGGGGAGAAGATGAGGTTAACCATTAACTGAATCACTTCCCGGGGTGTGAAGTGTTCCCCCGGATTTTCATCGAGAGCTTCGTTAAACTTGCGGATGAGTTCCTCAAAGATGTATCCCATCTCTAGGTTAGAAACCTTATCGGGGTGTAAATCGATGTTCTTAAACCGCTCGGTGACGAGAAAGAGCAGGTCTGATTGTTCCAGCTTGTCGATGGTGTTGGCAAAGTCGAACTTCTCTAACACCTCGCGCATATTGCCGCTAAAACTGTTGATGTAGAGCTTGAGGTTAGCGGCCAACTGTTTGGGATCATCGAGGAGTTTCTCGAAGTCGTAGGGACAACTGTTATAGAAGGCAAATCCTGATTTTTTGCAGAGGAGGGGGTCGAGATTGTCGAGCTTGTCTTTGTACTGGTGGTAGGCTGTTAAGACCTCCTCTTTGGTCGGCTCTAACACACAGTCGAGGCGACGCAGCACGGTGAAAGGCAAGATGACATCTTGATATTTGCCGCGCTTAAAGGTGTCGCGGATTAAATCCGCGATACTCCAAATAAAACTTACCTTGTCACCGAAGTTGTTCATCGGAAATTTTGGGTCTGAAACCCCGCCGTTCTACGGCGGCTTTACGTTAGAATTAAAAAGCCAGTCTCGAAAACCAAGTGGACGGCGCAGCACCTTGAAAACTCGGCTTAGGGGGTTCCGACCAGAAAAGCTTGGCCGGGTAAAAAGTCGCGCGCAACAAGTACAAGAAGCTATAGGCGGTCAACGTACCGTGGGACACACGGAATCGGGCTTCTGAAATGGGGCGAAAGTCTGTAGACTCTGTGTAAGACAGTACATGGTTTTTTAACTGTGGTATGCGACGGTGGTGGAAGCAGAAACTTAAATCGTGAGGTTTAGGAATCGCCGCACTTTTAGGGCGGCGAGGATGTCAACTGTTAAGACCGCAGTTTCCCCGCGACCAACCCCATTCTTCCACTCCCACGGAAATTTGCGAACCGGGACGGACATCTCCTTTGGATAAGTCTATCAGAGTGACACTGACTGCGGCGAATAAACTGCCCCGATAAATCGGCTGTCCTTTGTTGTTGGTATTTTTAAAGCTAAGGCTAGAAACTTGGGGAGGTTGACCGGAGCGCGTCCAGCGAATGCGCTCAAAACGTCCATTGATAAATTCTGCTGAATAGGACCAACCGTTATTCATGCGGCCTCGACAAAAAAGCTGTTGTGTGGCTACGGTAGGGGGAATATTGACAGATAAACTCAGAAGGCTGAAGGTAGCGAGAGCGATCGGCAAAAATTTCATAAAAGTTGGCACTATAGGGTCAAATAATCCTATTATAAGTTTTTAGTTCGCAAATTTAACTATCGCGGCCGCGGTAAGTTCCGGTTTTTCGAGATGGGGAACATGACCACAGCGAGGAATCCAAACCAGTTGATTATTGGGTAAGGCCTGCTGAAATATCTTCGCGTCTTTTGTGCCTAAAATTTGATCGTTTTCTCCCCAAATAATCAGCGTTTCTCGGTTTATTTGGCTTAATTTCGGCAAAAATGCCCCATAACCGCCACTTTTGGTAAAGGAGATTAAAGCCTCACTCCAGTGGGGACAATTCAGGTGCAGATTGGCACAGGTGCAAGCATCAACAGTGGCCAAAGTTGCATCAAAATAGGCAGTACGACTGATATTTTGACGCACGCGGGGATTGGCTAAAAAATTAGTTGCCCACTTATCGAGGGGAGAAAACATCAATTTACCCAAAACTGGGGGGTTAGCTAGTCCTGCGCTGTCAATCAGGACTAATTTTGCCACTATTTCCGGGTAGGAGAGGGCAAAATCTAGGGCCACTGCACCCCCCATGGAAGCACCGACTAAAATTATCGGTTCTGCGATCGCAGTTTGCCAGAAATGGTAAAGATGGCTTTTAATAGTTTTCGGAGATACTTGTAAATCTGGGTATCGCTCAGTAAAACCGAAGCCGAGTAGATCTATCGCCCAAGTTTCCCTATTTTGGGCGAGTAAGGGTAGTAAACGCCTAAATTCCAGCAGGGAACTATCAAAACCGTGCAGGAGAAGAAAAGGCGGTTGACCTTGCCCTTGTTGACTATAGGTAGTTAGAATCGATCGAGGATAGATGGGGCTATCGATGGCAATTTGTTGGATATTTTGGAGGAGAGCAAGGGAGGTATCTTCACTCAATCCCTCCCTAACAGTGGGTAAAAAGTTGGGATAATTCACGGATGAGGGCGAAAGTTTGATGAGGCAACAGGCAAGAGGCAGTTAGATATGTGTAGTTAGTTGTCTCTAGCTACAGATGTTAATAGCTAATTTCGAGGGTGACAGCAGCGCGCAGGGTTTGTTCCCCTCCGATAACCGGGCTACTGGCAGCATCGGCACTCCGAAAAACCGCTTCTGAGCGGGCTATTGGCACGGGATTACTGGTATTACCCACTTGGATAGAAACCGTTTCTTTCGGCACTAAACCGAGGGCTTGTAACACGATTGTAGCCTGTTCTCTAGCTTGTTCCGTGGCTTTGATGAGAGCGGTTCTTTGGGCAGCTGCGATCGCTGATTCTCCAGCAGTAAAACTGACCCCATCGATGCGTGTTGCCCCGACTTTGACCGCTTCATCGATTAAAATCCCCGCTTGGGCTATATCAACCTGAAAACTAATCAAATTAGCCCCGATATAACCGATTAAACGTCTTTGGTTGTTGCTGAAGTCGTAATTGGGCTGTAAACTAATGCCAGTGGTTTCCAATTTTTCCACTTGACGGGAACGGAGAAATTTAACCACCGCATCGCTACGATTGGCGGTTTCCCGCTGCACCTTACCCGCTTCTTTGCCTTGAATTTCTACGCCTAAGCGCACTATTGCTTGAGAAGTGGCGATATTTTCTATTCCTTCTCCCGTTACGGTAATTGTCCTCAATTCTCTTTCGTTTGCGTAACTAGGCATAACTAATCCGGTGTTGATGAGGATAAGGGACAGCAAAAAAGCCAAGCAAAATTTTCTGTAATTCATGAAAAATCCGTAGCGATCGATACTATATTTCGATTCTAGCCTTTATTTTGGGCAATTGAGTGGAAGATTATCCCTTTTCTGTCACTTTCGCAATATTGGTGACTAAGCTCTGGGAACTTGAGAAGGGGCATTTAAGCAATGAGTGTGAAGAACCACAGAGACACAAAGAACACAAAGACCGATCGCTATTATATAAGTAGGTAGGCGTTAAAAGTTATCAGACACCCCCCTTATCAAGGGGGGATTAAGAGGGGATCGGCACCCCCCTTATCAAGGGGGGCAGGGGGGATCGAACCTAAAATCCATTTTTAATTTAATTATAACCAGCTACTTAAGTTAAACTTATCACACAGAACCTAGAAGAGCCGATAAATTCTCAAAACTTGCTATGATCTAACAAGATTGTTAATGCACTTTCTCGGATTAATTATCCCCTGCAATGACTCGCCAAATTCACGACCAATTTGCCAAGGAATATTTAGAAGAACTCTTAGCGTCTCTAGGGACGATTAAAAAGAGCAAGAAAGTCAAGAGTGAAGTTCAAGAAATCGATGTCTGGTTTGAACCAGCCAGTTCAGCATCAAGGACTGAATTACCCTTGGGCATACTCGCTAAAATGGCGGCGACTTGCTGCTTATTTGAACCCTTCCGTAATCCTCCCTCCGAGGTAGAGATTCGCAGCTGCATCTCAAAGTTATATGCGGTTCATGGCGAGGTCTTGAGGAAGGCGAAACGGACAAACAAAACTCTAACTGAAGCTGAACTACCAGTTCTCTGGATTTTAACGCCTACTTTTTCGGCGAGAATGATTGAAGAAGTCGTGGGAATCCCCCCTTCATTCCTACCGGAAGAGGGGATGAAAGAGGAGTGGGGAAAAGGAGTTTATTTTTCCCCTAGCCTGTTCAAAACAGGAATCGTCGCCATCCATCAATTACCAGTCAATGAGGAGACTTTATGGTTGAGGGTACTAGGGAAAGGAGGGACGCAAAAACGGGCAGTAGAAGAATTAGTGCAATTACCTGAAGGTAATCCTTTCCAAGAGAATTTACTGGAAATTCTGGCCAACTGGCGCAAGAGTTTGGAATTAAGAGATAATTTAAGTGCCGAAGAACAGGAGGACATTATGAACCTATCACCAGCTTATTTACAACAACGAGAAGAGTGGAAACAAGAAGGAATACAAGAAGGGATACAACGAGGCAGTTTAGAAGGACAACTATCCCTGATAACCAGTCTTCTGGAAGGACGTTTTGGCAGCCTAGATGCAGAATTATCTGGTCTGGTGGAACAGATTGCCCAACTTCCTATCTCGGAACGCACCGGGTTACTTCTTTCTCTGGCTAATTTATCTCGCTCAGAACTGTTAGAAAGATTCAGGGAAAATTAAACTTTCACTCCCCCTAAGCTAGGAAAAACTATTCCCAAGCATTAATGGTAGTATATCTGCTGAATTATGGGCAAATCTCGCTCGCAGAACACATGAGTAGAAAACGGGTTTCTCGGAGAAACCCGTTTTCTGTGCGTTACTCAACGGATTTAGTATGACAACTGATAAAAACCCCTCTAATTAATGAAAGGGAATTGTCGGATTTTATTGATGGTATTAGGAGACTTTTGTGGTTTCTTTTTCTGAGGATTTGGAGGATTTCAATTGGCGCTTGAGGGTTGAAGCTGCGCCGAGAGTGCCGAGGACGAGGAGACTGAGGGTTGAGGTGGGTTCAGGCACTAGCATAGTACCGGTGTTGGTATTGGTAAAAGAGAAGCTCAGGTCATTGTAATTAAATGGACCATTAAACAGATCTTCAAAGCTGACTAAAGTTTTGTTTGGCATCCAGTTTTCTTGCACTCTGGCATGAGTCTTGTTGTCTGGATTTCGGCTAGCGGGTCCGGTAAAAAAGTTATTCCCTGTATTTTGGACAAACAGTCGGAATATCAATTCAGCACCGATAGAAAAAGAACCTAATGATACCGTACTACCCACTGTCGAAGAGAGATTATTGAAGATAAAAAGATCGTTAGAAAAATCTCCATCGTCACCAGGGTTGCCTAATCCATCAAGCATTAAGTACAAACTGTTGCTGAACGAGGCAGAATTGCCCTCATAAGTCGCTATTACTGGAGAAGTATTACTTACCAACACTTTTATCCCTTCAGTGCCTGGGGATGCTATGGGAAAGGAATATGCCGCCATCGGAGCGGAGACAACCGCCCCAAAAACTGCTCCTAGTGAGAAATACCAAACGTGATTCATTATCTTTCTCCTGTGTTAACTTTACAGTGTTAATTTCACGTCCGTATGATACACATTACCCCCCCCCACAAATGTATTCTAAGCTACATTTTTATAAATATTTACATTACTCTCCGTCAGGCTTCTTTGGCAAGGTTAAGAGCGATCGCATTCTATCTTTTGGTAGTTAATAATGCCGTTGACAAGAGCTAAGTTAAGATTGAAGGGCATTCAGTTGTTAATTCGTGTAATTCTTGAGTAGGGCGAAAATATGACGACACTACTTGTACAAGCGACCTCGGCTCCTTTGATGATTGATCTTCCTTGGATTATGCCGATGACGGAGGAGCAATTTTATGAATTTTGTTTAGCCAATCGAGATTTACGCATTGAACGCAGTGCTAGTGGAGAAGTGATCGTTATGCCTGCTGCTTTTTCAGATACGGGTAATCGCAATTTTAATATAGCTCTGCAACTGGGGAACTGGTCAGAACTAGATGGAACGGGGCTTGGGTTTGATTCTAGTGCGGGTTTTACGCTGCCCAATGGTGCGACTCGTTCACCGGATGCTGCTTGGATTAAATTAGAACGCTGGAATGCTTTAACAGAAAAACAAAAAGCCTCTTTTGCCCCCATCTGTCCCGATTTTGTCATTGAATTACGTTCTGCTAGTGATACAGTATCCAGTTTGCAGAAAAAGATGGAGGAATATATTGCCAATGGTACTTTATTGGGTTGGTTAATCGATCGCCAAAATCGCCAAGTCTATATTTATCGCCCCCATCGAGAACCGGAGATTTTAAATGCTCCTGAAACCATTAGTGGTGATCCAGAATTGCCGGGGTTTGTATTAGTAATGGCTAAGATTTGGTAAATGCGATCGCTGATGAAAGGTTCCGTCAATATAGAACAGCCAAGCACGATTAACGCTGTCCTATATTGTTTCTCAAGAGAATCCACTCAACATCGATAGAACAGCGATAACTAATCATCCTGTTAAGATTGGGTCAGGGTAGCTAATTCTGAGGCCAAAGGATCAACCCGGCGTAAATTTGCCCCTAATGCTCCTAATTTACCCTCTAAATTATCGTAACCTCGATCGAGGTGATGGAGTCCCTGCACAATAGTAGTCCCCCGGGCTGCCAATCCTGCCACCACCAAAGCTGCCGAAGCGCGTAGATCCGTGGCCATCACCGGCGCCCCGGAGAGGAAAGGCACACCGCGCACTAAAGCCACATTTCCTTTGACCTTTATATCTGCTCCCAGACGCTTTAATTCGGCCACATGACGCAGACGATTTTCAAAAACCGTCTCATTAACCACACTACTGCCCTCGGCTAAAGTTAACAGAGCCATAAATTGGGCCTGCATATCTGTGGGAAAACCGGGATAGGGCAGGGTTTCGATATCGGTGGCTTTTAAGTCTTTAGGGATAATCCGGAGACGATTAGGACCATCTTCCACCACTTCTGGACCGATTTCGTGCAGTTTGGCAATTACCGAAGCTAAATGGCTGGGAATTACGGGATAAAGACTAATTTCTGAGCGGGTAATCGCCCCGGCTATCAGTAAAGTCCCGGCTTCAATGCGATCGGGAATGATACTGTAATCGGTACTGTGCAGACGGGAAACTCCCTCGATGACAATTGTATTGGTTCCGGCACCGCGAATTTTTGCCCCCATGGAAACACAAAAATTGGCTAAATCAATCACCTCTGGCTCCTGGGCTGCATTGCCGAGAATGGTTTCCCCGTCCGCTAAAGTCGCCGCCATCATTAGGGTTTCCGTCGCTCCCACACTGGGATAATCCAGATAAATATTCGCCCCTTTCAGACGACCATTACCCTTAACGCGGGCGTGTACCATGCCACCATCGATTAATACATCTGCACCCATTGACTGTAGGCCCCTAACGTGCAGATCCACCGGTCTGGCCCCAATGGCGCAGCCGCCGGGGAGGGGAACTTTTGCTTCTCCTAAACGGGCTAAAATCGGTCCAATGGCAAAAAAACTGGCCCGCAACTGGGAGACGAGATCGTAGGGTGCTTGAGCTTGTTTGAGGTCTCTGCCATCAATCTCTAGTCTATCTCCGGTGCGACGGACCTGCACGCCCAAAGCCGAGAGAATTTGACTCATCCGCTCGATATCGGCTAGGGCTGGTACATTACTAATCTGGCACTCGTCGGAGCAGAGTAAAGCTCCCGCCATAATCACGAGAGCGGCATTTTTGGCACCACTGATCTTGACTTCACCCCGGAGAGAGTGACGACCTTGAATTTCTAAATAGGGATGCTCGGTATCGATGGTCATAGGATGATTCATTTATCTTAGTTGGGAGTCTTGGCTAAGGAAAGCTTCGGTAAAATGAGACTGCATCTTATCAGATTTTTGAGGAAATTATTGGTGATTCTACCCCGAAAAGCGATTTTTGTCTTAATTATCTGAACTATCTTGACTTATGGATTGTCCGATAGTATAGTAGGAGATTGTGAAAGAAAAATGCGGAACTGGCGGAATTGGTAGACGCGCTAGATTCAGGTTCTAGTGTCTGCAAAGACTTTCGGGTTCAAGTCCCGAGTTCCGCATTATCTCCCTCAAAACGTAGTTATTTAGGGCAGCCCTAGCGGGGTGAAAAATCCGATTGGCTATGATTAGCAGTGTTCAAAACCCTTTAATCAAGCAAATTCGCAAGCTACACCGCACTAGAGAGCGACAGGAGCAGAATTTGTCCTTAATTGAGGGAACCCACTTACTAGAGACGGCTTTAGCCGTGAATTGTTCCCTAGAGACGGTTTGTTATACTGAAAAGTGGCAGCAAAGACAGGGAGAATTAGCAGAGAAGCTTCAAAATCAAGCGAAACGAGTCGAGATAGTTTCCCCGGAAGTCCTCGCTTCCCTAGCGACAACGGTTAATCCCGATGGTGTGATTGCCACTATTGCCCGTGATCACCTTCATCCAGTCCCCCAAAATCCGCTACAATTGGGCTTAGTTTTGGAAAGATTGCAGGATCCGGGTAATCTCGGCACTATTATCCGCACTGCCGTGGCTACAGAGGTACAGGGTATCTGGTTAAGTCTCGATAGCGTCGAAATCGATAACCCCAAAGTGATCCGCAGTTCCGCCGGGGAATGGTTTCGATCGCCCCTGGTGGTAGAATCGGATTTATCGGCTTTAGTGAAAAAATATCAAGCACAGGGGGTAAAAGCGATCGCGACTTTACCCACAGCCACCAAAAGCCACTGGGAGATTGATTTTACCCGTCCGACTTTAATATTATTAGGCAATGAAGGGGCTGGTTTATCACCCCAATTAGCGACTTTAGCCGATGAAACGGTGAAAATTCCCCTCTTTGGTGGTGTGGAATCTTTAAATGTTGCGATCGCTACTGCTGTCATCCTCTACGAAGCTAGAAGACAATTAAGCTGCCCGCGCATTTGAATTGCTTGTTGAGATGAGGCACTCATGCAAGGGGCAAGAGGCAACAGTAAAGAGATTGGGGGAGATTTAGCCAATCTAAGAAAGTGATAGCAAAGTAGCGATTGCGGGGAGCAGTTTTGCACATGACTCGGCCAGTTTGGCAGCATCGGGCAAACCGGCAATCGTTCCTTTGAGAATTTTCAAAGCAGTTTTTGCCGCTTTTTGGAGTGCATTATCTTCAGGTTTCTGTCCTGCTTCTGCCAAGGTTTTGACCTGTTCCATCGCCTCCGCTTTATCTTCCGGCGTTAGGTGGGATTCATTTTTGATCGCAGATTGAAGCTGTTCGAGCAGTGTGGCCAGTTGAGTTGCTTCAGGGGTATTCGTCGATTGCAGTTGACCGATGCTGTTCGTGACCACACCGCTAATTTGTCCGAGTGCAACCCCGGTCATGGTTTGGTTTTCGCCTGCGGCGGCAATTCCGCTCACGTTTCCCTGTACGCCGCTGATGTTGACGTTTCCTTTATTTTCTGTCATAGTTTCTCCAAAGTTGTAATAGTTTTCCGCGTAAAGCTTTGGGCTGGTGTCGGGTTCAGCAAAGTTAGAATCAACCGCTTCATAAGCTTTTCCTGTTAGAGTGCCCTTGTATTGATTCTGGCTTTTTTGTTGCCATTTAATATAACCATATTCTTCTAATATATCGAACGTTGCGAATGTGAAAGGAGGCCAGCTATCAGAACCCTTGTAATCAACCCAACCATAATCTGTAAGATTCCTAATGTACCAAATACTGTCCTCTTTAAGATTACCAGCCCGTACTTCTTTAACTATCCATTGCAAAAGGTTTTTTTGTTTTTCTGTTAAGGTCATATTTATACCTCGAAAAGTAAAGAACAGTACTATTATACTATTTACTTTTGATTTTCGTAACGGGAATTTGCTAAAACCGACCTTTATATAAATCCCTCGGATAGGTGAAACTGTTTCTATGAATAGTGAAATTTGAGACAGTCAACCAATTTTTTACACTTCCGTTTTTTTGGCAGATTTTGGCGGAATTTGGGCGGCTGTTAAGGTGACGATTTGGCCATCTTTGAAAATGCTGATAGACTCTCCTAAGAGGCGGTGTCTCTCAATTGCTTCTGCGATTGCGACTCTAACACCTGTATCGATTCGTTCCGATAATTTATCAGGAATTGGCTCAGTCATAAGCTATCTCGGTTGTTTGTTGCCAGATAGAGGGGTCATAGATTTCTGGGGTTGCTGATTGGCGATGGGAATCTTCTTGTGTGGGGTTTTTAAAACCTAGAGCCAAACTAACTTTTGGATAGGATGCACAGTTTGGTGACTTTCTCTCACTTATGATGAGCAGCAGAAGTTATTCAAAGAGGGCGAATGCAATTCGCCCCTACAATAAACAATATTATTGCGCCAATGGTAGGGGCGCATCGCGTGCGCCCAAAATGTCCTAGATAGATATTTCTCCAAAGCAGAAAAATTAATTCTGACTCAAAAATAAACTGGGCAATCCGATAAGATTATCCTGCTTAAAAAAGATCGAATTTTGTTGTCGCAATTTACCGATTAATCTTGTTACTGTTACTCTGGTAGTGCCGATGGCGCTGGCAATTTGAGCGTGAGTTAGGGGATAGGGGAGATAATACCCTTCCCCACAGGGTTGACCGTATTCTTCCAATAATAAAACCAAGAACCCCATTAATCGATCGAGGGAGCGTTTTTGACCGAGAATACTCAACCAAAATAACTTACGCTGGTATTGATGGCGAAAAGTTTCCATAACAGCCGATCGCAATTGCGGCCATTTTTCTAGGTCTTCCCAGTATAACCAGACTAACTCGGTTCCGTCTAGATGAGCTTGGGCTTGTAATTGAAAGGGAAATTGAGAAACAATCTCAAAAGGTTGACCTGCACCCACAAAACCGAGAAATACTTCCTCACTATCGGCAATAGGTGGTTGACGGGGGAATTTTTGGTCAATAACGTTAACTTGTGCCTTACCAACAATACGAATCGCCCCAGATTCCACAAAGTATAACAGTCCGGGGCGCGTGGCTACTTTTTCATCTTTGGCAAAGGTATGGTTACGATAATGGGATTTTGCCCAGTTAAAGATTTCTGTTTCTTGACCGATTAAGGGTATAAAATCCGACGAAGGAACCGAAGAAGACATTAAAATTAATAACCCACTGGGGCGTTGAGGGAACTGTAAACTAATGTAACAAAAAATTGCTGCGATTGGGGGGGTCTTGTGGCCGCTAGATGGTTATCGGTCAATAATGCCTAGAAGTCGCGGGGATTGGGCAGATAGGGGAATTATTAAGCATTCTTAACAGAATACCCGCCCCAATGTTACAAAAGCTAGATAATCAGCTTATCTATTCTTAACTTTTTCTCGCTTTTCCGGGGACTATGGCATAAGATAGGATGCGTAACTATTAGTTTTCTATCTATGATATAGCGTTTCTCTTAAAGATGAAGTATAAAGAAATTTGGCATTATCTCTTGGCGACCAGCTACTGTTAACCGTTCTCTGTTCCCTAAAACCAGATACTTCGTACCTCACTATTAAGATAACTGCCCATAGATGATAGTTGATAGATAATTTAAATTTATACTTTTCCTTAAAAACTTCGGTCAAACTTGTATGAATAGCATTAGACAAAAAGTTGAATCCCTCTTGAATCAATTACCAGATGATTGTTCAATTGAAGATATTCAGTATCATTTATACGTTCTGGAGAAGGTGCGTCAAAGTTTGAACGCTGCCTCTCTGGAGAATACAATCCCCCAAGAAGAAGTTGAGGGTCTTTTAAACAAATGGCTGATCGAGTGAATTATCGCCTTGTCTGGTCGCCCAAAGCAATTGAAGACGTGGATGCGATCGCATCTTATATTAGTCGAGATTCCCCGTCCTATGCGGCGGCCGTCGTGCGTCGAATTCTTGATATAAGCTATTCTTTAGAAAATTGTCCCCTAGAAGCGAAAAAATGCGCTGAATTTAGTGATGATACAATCCGAGAAAAGTCTGCCTATGCCTACCGTCTGATCTATCAAATTCAAGGGGCGGTAGTTATTATAGCGGCGATCGTCCATAGTAAGCATTTCTTGGATTGATCGAGTCAGTGATCAGTGATCAACCATTAGGAGTCAGGAGCCAGGAGTCAGGAGTCAGGAGTCAGGAGATTATTTTTATTTATTCTTCCCACTTCCCACTTCCCACTTCCCCACTTCCTAATTCATAATTCATAATTCATAATTCCCACTTCTCCTAACCCCCACCCGCCAATTTTGAGCCTAATTCCCGCTTAATCCGGTTGAGAATCGAGGTTTCATCGAGGGAATCGAGAATACTGGCTACCACTGCCTTCGGGCCATCGGGTCCCCAAGTGGCCCCATTAGCGAGATAGGTTTTCGTCACTTGGCCGATCGCGTAACAGGATACACCGGCAACTCCCGCTTGAGTCAGGGCGATCGAAGTATAGGGAAGGAGAGAAATGCCGCCAGTGGCAGGAATCGAGAGGCCAAGCAGTCCTTTGAGGGAACTTAAGCCCAAAACCGCTAAAAATTCGCTGGCACTAATACCCCCCATATTGAGGGCAATTTTTTGTAAAAGAGCGATCGCCCCCTGACGAGTTAAATCGATGCCGTATAAGCGAGAAAGAGCGAGAATCATGGCCAGATCGATAACTGCTCCCGTAAACAGATCCAACACCGTCACTGGATTAAGAGCGATCGCCGATGCTTTGATCATCACTGCTTTTTGAATCAATTGATTAGCCCCGCGATCGCGGATAGCCATTTTGCGGGCGACAATTTGCTCGTTTACCTCGTCCGCATACAGCATAGAATTGAGTGCTACGAGCGATTTACCCTCTCGCTCTAGAATTTCCAAAATTTTGAGTTTCAGAGCTTCTATCTGGGGTTTTCCCCGAAATCGTTGCGTTTTTAGCCGCCCATCCTGCTCCTTGACGGTATCCGTCAGGAGGGGAGAGGCTGCCACCATAACAATCTCATCGGGGGAGAGTAATTCTTTCACCCGTTCTGAGGCGATTTTCTCATAGATAGCGAGGCGATCGACTTCCGGATACTGATCGATTTTATTAAAGACCAAAATCATCGGTTTTCCCGCTTCGCGTAACTTGGCCAAGGCGGAAAATTCCACTTTGGTCATATCACCGGAGATGATAAAAAGGATTAAATCCACCTGCTGCGCCACCTGACAGGCGAGAATTTCCCTCGTTTGCCCATCTACCTCATCAATACCGGGAGTATCAAGCAATTGCACCTGAGCATTACCCTGGCCGTTCAGGGTCAGACGCGCTAGATTGGGGAAAGTATCATCGCTGCTTAACTGCCAATTTACCCCTTTAATGGTGCGGGTAACTCCGTGTAAAGGACCGGTTGTAAAGATTTCTTGACCGACCAGAGCATTTAAAATCGAGGATTTTCCCCGGCCCACCAGACCAAAAGCGGCAATTTGAATCAGGGAGCGATCAAGTTTTTCCAGCAGGGCCACTAGGTGATCGATCTCCGCTTCTAGACCAATTTTCTCGATCGAGGTAAGATCCAGACGATCGACAAGTTTGCTCAGAGAATTGCGTGCCTGATTGTAGTTGAGTTCTTCTTGAATAGTGCCGACACCTCGAAGTGCTTGTTCTAGGTCTTCGGTATTCCAAGCTCGATCGAGGGACGGGTCAGAGGTCATTTCAGTTATCAGTTATCAGTGATTAAGTAGGTGGGTGTTAAAAATTGTCAGATACCCCCCTTATCAAGGGGGGATTAAGGGGGGATCAAGGGGGGATTAAGGGGGGATCAAGGGGGGATTTATCTTCAATTATAACCAGCTACTTTATTAAGGATAATCAGGATGAGTGTCATCTACGACTTGGAACACATCACCACCTATCATTATCGTAAACCGGTAACTTTTGGGGAACATCGGGCGATTTTTTTGCCTAGTGCCGGTCACGGTGAAAGAATTATCAGTTATTCTGTAGAAGCGAATATTGCCGCCAAAACGCGCTGGACTATGGATACTCTATCTAACAACGTGGTAGAGCTTGAATTTGCTGAACCAGCGTCAGAATTAATCGTTACCTGTCGATTACGGGCGGAACATTTTGGCTTAAAAGCGATCGCTGATTTTCCCCTGGATCAACGGGCGATCGAAATTCCCATCCAGTACACCCCCGATGAATGGTTAGATCTGGTGGTGTTTATGCGTCCCCACGCTGAGGATGCCGACGGCAGCTTGGCAGCTTGGGCCAAAAGTTTTGTAGCGGGGGACCAAGATGATACCCTCGATGCCATGGCAAGAATGATGGCGGCTATCAAAGATAATTTTACTTACCAAGCCCGGGAGAGTGAAGGAACTCAATCCCCCGGAGAAACCCTGCGGCTAAAGTCGGGAACTTGTCGCGATTATGCTTGGTTAATGATCGAAGCTTTGCGAAGATTGGGTTTAGCCTGTCGTTTTGTCAGTGGCTATCTCTACGATGCTGCCCTCGACGGTGGCGAAGTGGGGATGACTGGCTCTGGCGCTACCCATGCTTGGTTACAGGTTTATCTACCCGGGGCCGGTTGGCGTAATTATGATCCGACTAATCAAATTACCGCCGGCTTTGATTTAATTCGAGTGGCGATCGCTCGTCATCCCGGTCAAATCATACCTCTTTCTGGTTCTTGGTTTGGTGATGCTGATGACTTTTTGTCTATGGATGTTAAAGTAACCATTCGCAAGTTGGGGACGCTGCCGGATTTTGATCCCAGGGAATAGGTTGAATTATCGGGTTTTTTCTTGACTGGCGATCGCAGAAAACGGGTTTCTCGGAGAAACCCATTTTCTACTCATGCAATAAAGCGAAGATTGCCGTTGGGTTATAGCATTTTTATCGATTTTTGTCAAGATATATTTGACACAATTTATTATAAAAAGGGTTTCTTTTAGAAACCCTTTTTCTGCTTTCCAACTAATCCTAATTTGTCATTAATTTTGCTTAGGTGCTTAACTATAAACGGGATTATTTCGGCCAAATTTTTTGAAATTTTCCCTCTTGACCATTATTCTCGTCTAGAAAACCTAAAAAATAAGCACAATCATCAGAGTCATCAGGAAAAATTGTTAATAATTCTAGGTATTGATGATTATTTTTGGGATACATTCGATACCAAAGACGACCAACTTGATTGATATTTTTTGTTACTATTCCTGTCACCGAGGTTTTATAGATACTTAAATTATCCAGTTTTTGATAGGCTTTGTGAAGCCATTTTATGGCTAGGGAATCATCTTTATCTTCGGCAATTCTTCCCCAAACTTCGACATTTTTAGGATGCCAACTTTCTCGCCATTTAGCACTATTATCGGGAGTTATGGGGATATTTTCTTGTAAGGACATCCATTGTTTAGCAATAGTGCGAACATCTTTGATAAAGGGATGAACATGAGTTAAATCTCTGACTTTATTATCGTTGATTAAAGAACTTTTATCCCCCCATTGCCAATGACAGCCAATTAAGGGTTTATTGGGATAATAATCCTCATAGAAAATACTATGATCTGCTCGTCGCCATGATTTACCAAATCCTCCTAATAACATGGCAAAACGAGTGAGAAAACAAATTAATTTTTTTAAGCATTCTTGCTGGTTTTCGGGGAGAGATTGGGTGAGAATCCAGCGTAATTCTCCTGTTACTGTGTAGGTGGGTTCCTTGTAACCCTTGGCAAAGGTTCCTAACTCTAGAGATTTGACACAAAAATCGACCGCTAGTAAACCTTGGGTTGCTTCTCCGTCAATTCCTCCAAATAGCTGATTAACTAACTTTTCGGCATTTTTAGCATCAGTTAAACCGCCAAAAATACGCAAGGAATGACCGCGAATTGCTCCTCGAAAAATATTGGGTCGAAATTCCCTTGCACCATCGAGGCTTTTAGGAGCCATTCCTTGGCCTTTCAGAAAACATTTATATAAAGGTTCTTTGGAAGGTTTAATGTCTTTTGGCAAGCCGTAACCGCTACTAACACGGCATCCTAGACCAGATTCTAAAGCTCTTTCCCAGATAGTCCAAATCTCCTCCCAATCGGGTTGTTCTATTGAGGTAGAAATGCCAAATTTTAGGGTAGGTTGATAGAGAGAAATTAAAGCAAAACCACTTTCTCCACTGGGTTTTTGTCGAGTGTTTGGGGTTTTTACTTGCCATCCCTGTTGCGGGTGAACAATATCTAAAAGATTTTCCGTCCAATCATTAACGGGATAACCGCCATGGAAGCGCAAAAGACTAGGGTTATCGCTATCTTTTTCGAGGTGATAACGTTGTTTTTGTTCGGGGGTGCAAGCTTGACAAAAGGCTCCTTTCATGCTGGAACCGGGATAAAATGGTATGCCATAAGCACCCATTACAGGCCGAATTATTCCTTCATCTTGTCCCCCATTAGTGACGAATCGCCACGATATTTGATATTCTTTGGTTTTTACTTCTTGACCAAATTGGGGATGATTTTCATCGACTCGTTCTATCCATTCTTTTACCCATTTTTGGCTATCATTTTCATCTTTTTTAGAGTCAATATATTGTAATTGCGATCGCCCTTTGGTTTGTGCGCGAAACATCAGGGGGATTTTGTCACCAATATCGGGAATATTAACCATATAATTTATCGCTCCTTTGTTCCTTTATATCTTTGAGTCCACCAAACTAAACAATCGCATAGTTGCGTTAAAACAGCGAGGGTAATTCTCTGGTCTTCTAGCTTTAATTCCCAGAGTTTTTCTGCCATTGCTTGAACAGATTCGGTATCATTTATCTGTACGGTATCGTTAGGGATAGGAATCCCCGCTTCTGCCATGGTTTCGACTAATTTATCCCAAGTTTCTTTCCAGTATTGTGCTTTATTGGTTTCCTTGGATTGTAAGCGCAGATGTTCACCCCAGAATCTTTCTAGTCCATAGGAAACGGATTCACGCATTTTAAAAGATTGATTGAGAGAATCTCGATCCCGTAGTTTGGCAGCGAGAACTAATTTCTGAGCAATGCGATCGAGATTGTATTCTTTCCAAGCCATAATATTAGATAAAATGTAATTATTGATTAGCGTAGTTTAAAATAGTAACTTGGCAACGACCAAAACCGATAGATTCTAATCCTCCGAAATATAATTCTTTTTGGTTTACCGATTCTCCAAAAGGTTGCCATCCTGTTTCTTTGCAAGCAATGGGAAAAACTAAAATACTACCCACGGGTAAAGCTTCCACATTGAAAAAAGCTCCTTTTTCTGTATCCACTTTTTTCTGACCTTCTAGTAGTTTAACCCTGCTTTGTCGGTAGAGTGCCATATCGTGCAGCATGGATATATCGTTATCATCAACGACGACTAATTGAGAAGCTTTTAAATCCGCTTGCGGGGGAATCCAGGGGGAAAGCTCCTCTAAGTGTTCAATTTCGAGAAATCCTAAGTTAAAAAATAAAACTTTGCTATTGCGGTTAACTCCCTGCACTACTCGCGCTTGTAAACTAGGGGAAGCAGTATAGGGATTGGGTACTTTTGCAGAGATTCCCGTGATTTGTTTATAGCGTTTTAATAATAGGGGAGAAGTGACCCAAACTATCGGCTGCCCCGGACAAAATACCGGCAACCAAACGAGGGAAGCATATTCAAATTTAACTTTTGCTTCGGTGGTTCCTCCGTCTTCTTGTCCTGGGATTGTTTCGTGTCCGTACCATGTACGTTTTTCATCTATATTGTTCATATCGGCACGAAAACGGCCGCGAATAGAACTACCGGGGATAATTGCTGTTTGGGTGAATTGGTCACGAAAAATGAGGTTAAGATTACCCGTTTCTTCTCCTGCGGTTGCTCCCACATGAAGGGGTGCTAAGGTTTCAAGTATGCCATAACTTTTGTGATACATTTTTGGGTAAAAGTGAGTATTTTAGATGCTTAGGGATTATTCTAAACTAGGTTAACATTAATGTCAGGATTTTCTAAGATTTTGTTAATATTTTATCGTGGTATTTAGGCTATTAGGACAGCACAAAGCTATAGATTTATTCCTAATCAATTGCAACACCCTTTAATAATTCATCGATTTCTTTAGCCATTTCCTCTGTGTAAGGAGTGAGAGAAGAAGGGTTTTTAAAGGCATCTTCTACCAAAAAATCTAAAAACATACGCATCATTTTATTTTTGCTAATTTTTGAGCCTTGATTATTACCACTTTTTCGATAACCTAATAAAGCTTTTCGAGGAAATCTCGTTTTTACTTTTGCCATAGCTATCACTTATACTCGTCTCATTTACCCTACTCAATAATTAGCTGGTTATAATTAAATTAAAAATGGATTTTAGGTTCGATCCCCCCTGCCAACTTGATAAGGTAGGGTTGATTCATGAATCAACCCTACCCTTGATAACGGGGGTGTCTGATAATTTTTAACGCCTACCTACTTAATTATAGGCTTTATTTGGCAATATTTTCTAAGGGTAAGGCTAATCCGCAGCCCCAACGTTTGAGAGAAACCCCTTCGCTGGGGAACCAAGATTCCTGCCAATTTTGCCAAGATGGTAAGGGGTTTTTTAAGCGATAAACTGTTCCTGCGGGAACTGCATAACGTCCCCTAGATAAGCGCTTAACTTTATCTTTTCCTCCGAATCGATAACGATAGGTTATTGGTCTTTCGGTGTTGAGGGTTTCTAATTGCCAATCACTGGGATTGCGAGTTGATAGGCGATTTGTTCCCCAGATTGCGGCAGTAATGAGGGCAAAATATTGACCGACATCTTGATTAAATAAAGTTTGGAGATGGCTGCTTAGTTCAAGTGATTTAACTTCCACTAGATGGGATTCTCCACCAAAGCGATACCAGCCATTTTCTAGGGGTTGATTAGCTAAATAAACTAGACAAGCATCTGGATGTAACTGGACGGCATTTTCGAGGAATAATTCTCCAGTTTTTACCTTTCTTTGCTCCTCTAACAAACGCGGATGGAGATGGGGATGATATTGCCACGGAGAACCATAGGCTTTTTGAGGATTATACCATTGGTTGATAGGAATCCAACTATCTCGATCGAATTTTCCCTCAATTTGTTTACTGTCTTTCTCTTGCCATTTTTCTTGCCATGTTAAGGTGTGTTGAATTTTTCCATTGTCGTTATTTTCTTGGTCTTGAAAATAATTTGCGAGGGGTTTTTTAGCCAGATAAATAAAGGGAGTGGGGACAAAAAAGTTATCTGGTTGTTCACTGTTTGCCCAAAAAGGGCCGGCAATTTGTAAATCGCGAATATTGGTGGGATTGCTGTGAGCAAATAGTCCCGAAACTGTGGCAGCAGTGGGGGGAAAACGATTTCCTGAACGTCCAACTAGATTTTCTGGAGACAGAAACGGACCGGCGCTACCGTAGAGAAATCCCAAAGGTTTAATTATGATCAGATATTGCAACATTTTTCTATGTTTAGGTGAGATGATTGACCACTTTTGAGAGGTTAATTACCCAGTTATTTCTATCTTGGTGAGAGGTGGTATCGATGGGTATATTTTGATTAAAATAAAGGTTAAAAACTGCATTGGCAATATCGTGATTATCATCGGTAAAAGCGCGGCGATTTTCTAAAGTTGCTATATCACTATAGAAATGTGTCCAGTTTTTTCCTTCACTGCGATCGCAATAACTATCGAGGATATCTTTTAAGTTTTCCCAGGGACAAACCCACTCTAAATAGTTACCACTGTTAAAAAGAATTCGCACCGCGAGACGATTTTTACCTTGATTTTTAGCGGATTTTTCTGCTTCTCGACATTGTTGCAATATGTCACGCTGAGGAACTCCTGAAGCTGCCCAAACAAAACCGACGCTAACAGTTATATCCTGAGAATAACCGTGTTTTGGCCAGATTTCCCGATGAAATTGATCAAACCAATATAGACAATCTTGTAGGGTTAATTTTGGTTCTGATTTTTGTGGAAACAAAACCCCTAGAAAGTCATCTCCTCCTCCATAAATAATGCGACCAAAGTTAAGATAATTTTCTAGTTCTTCTCCCCATTGTCGCATTCTTTGACTAAATTCTTTTCTTGAGGATATGGACAGATTTTTTAGGTAATTTCCCATCCCGTCACCGTCCCCTTGAAACCATCCTGTATAGGATTTTTCCTCGTAGCGATTTAGTTCCACAAATTTTTTAGGAAGTTCTAGGTTTAAAGGCTTGCCAATATCATATAATGTAATCATTCTTTTGACTAATTCGGGAATGCTAAGACGTTCGGTTTCATCGAGGATAGCATTAGAAAGTTTTTGACTTAATTGCTGATAAAATTCAGTGATTTGCTGATTTTGTTGGGAAATACTAGAATATAAAGGATGGGTTTGATCCGTCATTCCATACCAAACAATGGCATCGGAACCCGATAAGCTAGAACTTTCTCCTTGCCAATTAATTCCCGTCCAATCTCGTTGATATTTTTTCTGTTGCAGACTTTTAAACGCACAATCGATCGAGTCCTCTTGCGCCCAGAAGAATTCCCAAGTATGATTAATCCATAGGTTCCATTCTCGTCGCCAAGTATAATTGTATTGTGGTAAATTTTGTTCAATCCAAACCCGACACTTATTAACCACTTTTTGCCATGCGTCATTGAAGACTTGTTCGGCTTCTTTTTTGGGAAAATTACCCGCGATTAAGATTTGGTTGGGAGTTCCTCTTTTAACGTCAATTAAAGCGGGAGAAATAAGGCTACATTCAGTATATTTATCCGCTGCCTGACAGATAGCATCGGCAAGATAGGATAATAAAAAAGAACCACCGTATAAGTCCCTTAGTTTACGCGATTTTTCGATGAATCCTTGCACAGGAGCAAAGGTAATTACAGTATAGTTCATTTTATCTTTATTGTCCTCGATAAAGTTTAAATTCCTGAAGATTAATAAGATTTCTGTAGGTAGAATTTTCGTATTGAGTTAGGAGAATTGGCCAGTATTGTTGAACGGCCATTCCGACAAGTATTCCCAAAGTTATAGGCATGGAATAAACTAGCTTAATCTCTTGATAGTTTTTTTGTTGAGCGATATTGATAGTTTTAAAGATTTCTCTAGAATATTGTAGCCAATCTTCATTTTTTTCAATTGTACCACTGCCTTTACTTTTCAGATAAATTAAATCGCCGTAGTTTTCAATACTCTGATCATTAAGATTAATTTTATGGGAAGAAACATCGATGGCTATAGTTACTCTATCTTGACCTTTTTCGGTGACAACACGCTCAAATTTTTCGTATTCCTTAATATCTTCTTTAAGTTTGCGATCGCTAATTTCCACCACAGGATAATAACTATCAGAAGATTTATTATATTGAAAGATTTTTACTCCTTCAGTAGCGAGAATAGTGCCGACCATAATAGCGACGCTAATCGGACCGATATAGGCAAGATAAATAATAGTATTTTGGGGAGTTTTTTTCTTAAGTTTCTCTAGATTATAGCGTAGTATTTGCAGAAAAGCTTTCAGCATTTCTTGATCATAAATATCACAGGAGTAGTTAAAAATTAAATCTGTTTCGCTAATATTGAGATACTGGTCAAGATTATTTTGATGATCTTTGTATTTATTTTCTGTTTCGATGATATTAAAAAGCGATTGCAGAGCCTTATTACTATCGGCAGGATTAGCAATATTAATCACTATCGGTAGAGGAATCGCCTGATGTTTATAGAGGTCGTATTTCTGAGATTCTAGCCAGATACCGATGATAACTAGAGCCAAAGTAATCAGAAAAATTAGATAATATCCCTGGCCAAATTGATCGGCAATTAGTGCCAAAATAGCGGCGATGGCTAATGCTGCATTGGTGAGGGGATTAAAGATAATATTATAGGGATATTGACGCAGATTACTCAGGACATTTTTAAGAGATTTCAGCATAATTTTACTAGAGATTTAGGGCATAATATCGAGAAGACACAGAGACAATTCGGGAAAAACTGCCGAACTAATGCGCTCATAAAGACGATATAATTTTTGTTGATATTCATCACCTTCTAGCTGACAAATAGTCAAAGTAGGCTGTTTGGGTTTACCGATAAAAGAGATGCCACCCAATCCACGAAAATCGACAATCCAATATTCAGCAATACCTAAAGATGAGTATTCTTCAACTTTGCGTGCATAATCATCTTGCCAATTACTACTAACCACTTCTACCACTAATTTAATTGCTTGGGAGCTAGTTAAAATTGCTTGTTTTTCCCAGAGAGATTCGGTGCTAAAGGCCACTTCATCCAAAATGATGACATCGGGACGTAAAGCAGTAGCTTGACCCGATTCTGGACGGAGCAAACAGTTTTTAGGAATTGTCCAGGGTAGATGTAATCGCAAGATTTCTCCCCACAGTCTTCCTGCGATTTTTCCCGCTACGGATTCCTGAGGTCCAGTGGGTTCCAAGTCTCGCAACTCCCCGTCAATTAATTGATAGCGTGGGTCATCTCCATACTGGTTTAAAAAGTCTTCAAAAGTGAATAATTTAGGAGATAGGTAGGTCATGATTTTTATCGGATTAGACCTAAAGCTTGTTGTTGTTATCTATGATACTGATTGCTCGCCAGAATCGGGGGATTTTTGGGGTTAAAAAATCCTTAAAAAAAACTCCCACCCCTGCTACCCTCCTTAATCAGTAGCTAGACAATTAAGTAGGTAGGCGTTAAAAGTTGTCAGATCCCCCCGCCTATCGGCACCCCCCTTATCAAGGGGGGCAGGGGGGATCGAACCTAAAATCCATTTTTAATTTAATTATAACCAGCTACTTAATTACAGATAATTACTTAAGCAAAATTAATTACACATCGAGAGGCGGAAACTGTACGCTAAAGTAGTAGAAAGGGTCAATCCTCAAGAGGATGATGTGCGCTTCTATGGGATTTCCGAAGAAGCTGTCTCTAGATTGTTGGTGATGGGAGGTTCTCCTCCTCAACCACCCCCAAATCTCTACATCATCTAGCTTGTCCCCCAACTCTTGACTGAAAATCGATGCACCCCCTCCCCGACCTAAAACCCCGATTCTCTGGTTAGATGTGTCGATTGCTCTCCCAGTCAGGGTTCTACCCTTTGGTATCGGGACTTTTACCCCCCCCAGGACCACTTTTTAACCCTCTTTTTGCAGGTGCGTCGATTTGGGGGTCTGTCTTCCCCTCTCGATGAGACTTTCCAAGGGGTACTCCTTACCTATTAGGTCAAATAGGATTAGTTGGAAACTTTTTAAGGAAAGCTTATTCTTCTAAAGAAGAACACCTTACCTATTAGGTCAAATAGGATTAGTTGGAAACTTGTGTCGTCTTTTCTTTTCGACTCCTCTATGGTGTTCCTTACCTATTAGGTCAAATAGGATTAGTTGGAAACTAAGCCCTTTGCGCCCACTGATTATTGGAAACAATCCTTACCTATTAGGTCAAATAGGATTAGTTGGAAACAAGTCGATTTTGATTACTCCTGTAGTTTTGCCAGTTCTGTCAGCCTTACCTATTAGGTCAAATAGGATTAGTTGGAAATTCGTAACAGTAATATTTTGCCGAGCATTCAAATAAATCCTTACCTATTAGGTCAAATAGGATTAGTTGGAAACTTGGTGTTTGCAGGGATCGGTCCTGTCGTGACTTCGCCTTACCTATTAGGTCAAATAGGATTAGTTGGAAACACTACAAAATTAGAGGCTATTGCTATAGAAAGCATAAACCTTACCTATTAGGTCAAATAGGATTAGTTGGAAACCGTTCTTGGGTTACCGTGTCCATGTCCGTTGTGAAAGCCTTACCTATTAGGTCAAATAGGATTAGTTGGAAACTTTGTTGCATAGTCATAAACAAGATAGACGATTTCCCTTACCTATTAGGTCAAATAGGATTAGTTGGAAACGATTTCCTTTTTGATACTACTAGGGCCGCACGCGACCCCTTACCTATTAGGTCAAATAGGATTAGTTGGAAACTTTGCACCCCCAATTCTCGATAGGCATTTTTGACTAAATTAGCCTTACCTATTAGGTCAAATAGGATTAGTTGGAAACTCTTGTTCGTTTGAACTAATCTCAATCCAAGCATCGCACCCTTACCTATTAGGTCAAATAGGATTAGTTGGAAACGTTTCGTACCATTTTAGCTTAAATTCTTGCGGTTCCCTTACCTATTAGGTCAAATAGGATTAGTTGGAAACGTCCAACTCCGAGTGGAGTGTTTGGCTACTATGGACCTTACCTATTAGGTCAAATAGGATTAGTTGGAAACTAGAAAAGTAGGGCTAATTCATGAATTAGCCCTACTCTTACTCCTTACCTATTAGGTTAAATAGGATTAGTTGGAAACGCTAGTGCGAGCGAAATAAATAGGATGATGGCATATCCTTACCTATTAGGTCAAATAGGATTAGTTGGAAACCCCTTTCTAACGAGGGACGCCCGCTTTAGGGATATTTCTATCCTTACCTATTAGGTCAAATAGGATTAGTTGGAAACTGTGCTTCCTCACTTTGCGCTCGAGCAAAGCTTTCCTTACCTATTAGGTCAAATAGGATTAGTTGGAAACTAGAAAAAGGGTTTCTTTATAAACCCTTTTTCTAATAAATTGTGTCAAATAAACAAGATAAAAAATGTTAAATATATCTTGACAAAAATCGATAAAAATGCTAATTAAATTACGAACAGCTTAATATGTCCCGTGGGAAACAGTGGGGCAAAAGCGAGCGGAAGACCGCCAAAAATGCCTCTTAGCTTAACTACTATAAGAATTCATCTTTCTATCGTATTGAGGACGACAGGGACTACCCCAAGCAACCTTTTGAGCGGGAATATCGGCAAATACGCTGCTTCTTGCCCCAATAACAACATTAGAGCCAATTTTTACCCCCGGAGCCAAAAAACAATCGGCCGCGATCCATGTACCATTACCGATGAGGATGGGAGTGGTTTTTAAGCCAAAAGAGCGATCGCCGGGATCGTGACTGCCAGTGCAAAGATAGCATTTTTGAGAAATCACACAATGACTGCCGATGGTAACATTATCTAAACTATAAATCACCACATCATCGCCAATCCAAGTATAATCGCCGATCGCCACTTTCCAGGGATAAGTCACCCTTACCGTCGGGCGAATTTTCACCCCAAGGCCGATTTTAGCCCCAAATAGCCGCAAAACAGCGCAGCGAAAGCTATCCATCTGGTGCAAACTGAGGGGAAAAAGAATTCCCTGTACTAACCACCAAAGTAGGATAATTGGATTAGAACGACCGCGATCGAACCAAGATTGATCGTAGGTACGCAGATCTAGCCACGCTTCCTCATCGGTGCGGATTTCTGGAGACATAGGACCTATTTAATCATTTCTACCGGTTGAGGTTCCGAGGGTTTAATCGGGGGATTAACATGGGTATTAACGTTTAATTTACCGCCAAATCTCCGTAATTCGTACAATTTAACCCCAATTTGGTATTCATACTGACTCAAAAGACGACCGTAGATATAACCAGCTTTGCCATCCAAGAAACCGAGACGGATAACATAAAAGAGAATAAAGCGCAGCAGCGGTTTAAAGGGCAGTTTTACCCAAATTTTCTTTAAAAAACGTTTTCTCTGCACCGCATCACCGAACAAGTTCGCTCCGATCGTGCCACTTTCGTCATTACCCGTGAGAATATTGTAATAAACCCGGGCCTCCCAGTTGGAATAACGATTATGTCTTTCTAACCAATGATAGATATCGCGGAAATCGATGTGCAGCATATCATTTTTCAGATACCCCACCTTGCCATCGAGGATAACGTGTTCGTGAACCTCGTTATCTCCCGTGTTGGGGATATCTTCCGTGTTTAAATTCTCGTATCTGCCCGACTTATGTTTAAATAAGCGCAGATTCCAGTCGGGATACTTGCCACCATAACGAATCCATTGTCCGAGGAAGAAGACGCGACGATTGAGATAATAACCGTTATAGTTGGGATCTTGGATCACGGTGGCGATTTCGTCCCATAGTTCGGGGGTGATTCTCTCATCACAATCGACGATTAATACCCATTCATTGCGAAAAGGCAGGTTATCAAGGGACCAGTTTTTCTTTTTCGGCCAACGACCATTAAAATAAAATTGGACTACATTGGCCCCATAGTTGGTAGATATTTCGATCGAGCGATCGCTACTTTGGGAATCGACGACAAACACTTCATCAGCCCTAGCAACACTCTCTAAACAGGCGGGAAGGTTGGATTCCTCGTTTTTGGCGGGAATCAACACCGAAACGGGAATTTTTTCTGATTGACTAAACATTGGTACACTGTGGCTAGGTAGAGTGTTCGCACCTTTCCTTAAAATCCTTAGTTACTCAGAAAGCGAGAACTAAGACCTAAGATTTTTTTTTAATCTTACTATACCTTATTCGGTTTTTTCCGTCATTCTCCTGCTCTCCTCTCTAAATTTCTAACTGCGAAATAGACGACTATACTGGGTTTCGTGGTTCATACTGGCAAAACTTAGCCCCCAACTCCAACTGGTCAGGTTTTCATCGGCTAAACTGATAATATCTGCTGTTGCTGTTAATAAACTGGGCTGTAAACCGATCAGAAGCGATTGTCCTAGGGTTTGTCCAAGGGGAATTAAACGCAATCCTGCATTAATTAAATTACTTGCCCAACTGTGTAAATAGCCTAAAACCGCTAATTCTTCCCCAATTTGCCAATGACTTGCCCCGATCGCAAAGGCGGTGGCATAATTGGCCTCTTCTGGTAGATTATCTCTGGCCGGTGCTAACTCTCGCAATAGGTTTAACAGCGATCGCCCCATTTGCCAGCTTTGTTGTCTTAATTCGGCCGTTTCCCGCGTTGCCGATAACCAATTATCCCAATAATTAAGTTTTGTAAAATCCTCTTGACAAAAACAACGATATACCCTTAGCAAAACAGCCGTTTCTAAGCGAATCGAGCCTTGACAAAGCGATCGCTCTAACCAATCATTCAAGGTGGCACTATTGGAGATAATCCCCTTTTCGACGAGGGTTTCTAGCCCTTCGGAATAACTATAGGCCCCCACGGGTAAAATGGGACTAGCCAATTGTAATAAACACAAAAGTTCTTTTTGATCGAGCATAGAAAACCGAGAAAATTGTCCCTAACACAATTGAGGAAATGCTTGGCACTTCGGTATGTAGATCGAGCCAGTAGAAAGCGGCACTTTGTGCATTATACCGTGGTTAATAGCCACAATTATAAACTACTATACTTATGTCCTCACGAGAACAGCATTTTCTGAAAATAAATTTTGTCGTTCTCCTCTTGATTTTAGCTTTAATTGCTGGGGTTGATCGGGCAGAATTACCCTCTAGTCTTTTATTTTATCCTCCCGCTACTCCCCCAACTCCGATCGCTGGTTTATTAACCCATTCTTTTCAATTGCTTTGTTGTTTACCACCGATTGTTTGCCTTTTTAGTTATGCTTTATTGTGCCAGGAGGCAAGTTTCAATAATTCTCGCCAGTTTTTACTTTTTTCTGGCATAATAACGGGACTAATTGCCATCAATGAAATCTTCAGAATTCATATCATTCTTCTCTATTTTAATATTCCCAAATTCTTGACTATCTCTGTTTATGCCCTCGCAATTCTGATTTATGGTTTAGTATTTTGGCGGCGAATAAAACAAACTTCTTACCAAATTTTAATCATCGCTTTAGCACTTTTAACTTTTGCGATCGCTATTGATTTTCTCCAGATTAAAAATCAAGGTTTTGCTAGTCTAAGTGAAGGAATTCCCAAACTGTTAAGCGCGGTGAATCTAGCCAGCTATTTTTGGGATGTATGTTTTCAAGAAATTTCAGCCAAGATCAAATCAAAATAAATTACCCATTCATCTGTTTAACCAGATGTAAAATTTCGGGAAGAATCAGTTTTTCTAGGGCTAATTTAACGGCATTAGTGGAACCGGGGAGAGAAAAGACTAATAAGTTTTGATAAACCCCAGCTATCGCCCTCGATGCCATGGCACGGGAGCCAATTTCCTGATAGCTAAGATAACGAAATAATTCGCCAAAACCGGGCAAAGTAATCCTTAATAAAGGTACTAAAGCATCGTAGGTAGTGTCTCTGGGAGCAATACCCGTACCCCCATTGAGAATTAAGACTTTTATCTGATTTTGATTGCTAATTTCTGGTAAAATTGCTTGAATTTGTAAGGGTTCATCGGGGATAATTAAGTATAGGCCGATATCATGACCCGATCGAGTTAGTAACTCTTGAATTATTTGGCCACTCCTATCTGTCTCCGGGGTACGAGTATCGCTCACCGTGACTACGGCACAGGTAAGATTAAGGGGGGCGGTGTCGGGATGGGGAATAAAGGTCATAATTAGGGTTTGCTGAATAAATCTAAAAACCTTGTTGGATAAGGCTTTTAGACTTTTTTTCCCTGAAAAAGTGCCTACCATTGGAGTGATTGGGGGGAAAATTTAGGGATTTTTTCCCTGAAAATTAGGTAATTGACCACCTGAAAATGGGTAAAACCCCACACCCGACACCCCACACCCCACACCCTGCCCCCACGAAAAACTTTTTCAGCAGCCCCTAATTAGGGATAAGCTGAGAGTTCGAGAAAAACAACCATTGAGAACAAATGTATGTATTGGCTGGTGAGTGCAGTTACCCTAGGATAAAAAACTTAACTTTTGCAAGTATTGCCGATTTTTGCTGGTTTTTGCAACCTTTTCGCTGGTAATGATGACAAGGTAAAAGGAGCTTCTAGAGAACAGATTATCCCAAAATAACAAAATCGAGATTATCATCTAAGTTGGTATAGATTAAGTAGCTGGTTATAGTTAAATTAAAAATAGATTTTAGGTTCGATCCCCCCTGCCCCCCTTGATAAGGGGGGTGCCGATCCCCCCTGCCCCCCTTGATAAGGGGGGTGCCGATCCCCCCTTGATCCCCCCTTGATAAGGGGGGTGCCGATCCCCCCTTGATCCCCCCTTGATAAGGGGGGTGCCGATAGGCGGGGGGATCTGATAATTTTTAACGCCTACCTACTTATGACTGGAATTATGAGTCAACTCAGTCCCCTACAAGCCGAACAAATCAAGGAAATCGGGACTTATTTACGTCAAAAACGAGAAGAAAGCTGTCTGAGCATGGACGATATCGCCGCCCTGACGATGATTAGATTACCAATGCTAGAAGCGTTGGAAACGGGGAATTGGGAGAAATTACCAGAATTAATTTATGTCAAGGGATTTATCAAACGCTACGGTGATGCCCTAAAAATTGATGGTAAAGCTTTAGCCGATCGCTTGTCTCCTAGTGCAGAACAATTAGCCCAAGAGGTAACTATCCCGAAAACACTGCCCACAAAAGTTACCCCTATCCCCAAGGCTGAACCCGCTGCCCCAAAAGTGGAACGGGTGAAACCAGAAAAACCAGCCCCAGAAACTGGCCCTCAACCGGCTAAATCAACCTTTTTCGGGATGTATCTCTGGCTAGGCTTGCTGGCGGGTATATTTTGTGGTATTGGCTATCTTTTCCTCCGTCCCCCTCTCTCTAACCCCCCTGCCATTACTCCATCTCCTTCCCCCGTGGGTTCCCCCGCACCGGTAGTCCCTCCCGCACCAGTAGTCTCTCCTTCCCCTTCTCCTCAGCCAAAAGTTCCCCTCTCAGCCGAGGTAACTATTGAACAGGCCGCTTGGGTAAGGGTAATTGCCGATGGCAAAAAAGTCCATGAAGGCACTCTCCAACCCGGTCCCAAACAAACTTGGACAGCCCAAAAGAGTTTAAATATTCGATCGGGCAATGCTGGCGCTGTTAAAATCTCTCTTAACGAAAACCCCGCCCAATTAATGGGTAAAGCTGGCCAAATCGGCGAAATCACCCTAACTGCACCCCCTCTCAGTGATCAGTAAACAGTAATCATACTAAATCCTGTTTAAAAAGTATAGGATAGTGGGGTGTGGGGTGTGGGGTGTGGGGTGTGGGGAGAAACAATTCATAACTTGAGAGTTAATCACACTATTAAAAAGGGATTTGGTATCAGTAATCAGTGAACTAAAAACTCACATCTGAAAACAAGGGCCGAATCTAAGACCTAATTGGTTAAGCTAAAAGCTTTGATGTGCTTAGTTTCTAACCTTCTTTTTAGGTAGGAGAATTGTCAGATTCTGTCTTTTGCCTCTTGCCTGTTGCCCCTTGCCTTCAGAAGCTGAAAACTGAAAACTGAAAACTGATAACTGATAACTGATAACTGATAACTGATCACTGATCACTGATCACTGATAACTGATTAGGCTGCATCATCCCAGATGGGGGTAAGGGTTTGATAATCGTAGCGGGAAGCGTTGGGATGACAGCTGACACAGGTGGTATGACCGAGAGGAGTGGGTAAATTGACCCTAGGATGCAAAACCTTTACATAGCTGGACTGTTCAATTAAGAGGGGAACGAAAGTAGTCTGGGTAAGAGGGCGGGAAGAATAACTGAGATAATCCCAGATAAGACGCTGAGTAATGCCAACAATTGGTTTTAAACGGATACCATAGTGAGAATTAGGATTTTCTAGGATTTTTTTCCAAGTTTGACTGGGTAGGATGCTGGGAGGAATGGCAATATGGCAAGTGGCACAATTTTCTAGATAGGTTTGCTGTCCAATTTGATAACGATTTAGCAATGTATCCGAGGACGGCGATTGGGCGATCGCTGGTTGTTGAAGTAGCGAAGCCAGTAGAATACCCCCTAGAATACTGAGGAGAAAGAGGATAAGAAAAAAAATCGATTTCACTTGACCGCTGGAAGGCATAACTGGGATAACGGGTAATTGAACACAATTATAGATTCCTATAGCAGCGGGCAGAAGGCAGCAGGATTTTCGCTGTTTTTGCCCCTTTTTAGAGAGATTCTTCGCTCACGGAACCATCTTCTTGCACCCAGGCGAGATTTTTAATCATTCGATCGCGGGCATAGGTACGAATTTGTGCCTCGCTGCGACCACCTAAATCGATCGCCACTCTCAGATTCGGATCACTGGTGCGAAGGGAGCGAGCCTTACTAAAAGTCGCTATCTGGGCGTTATTACCCAAAGGGATAAGCAACCAGTCGAGGGGGGGAGCTTGAGTGGGTAAAGTCTGCCCTGATAATAAACTTTCGTGCAGTTCTTCGATATTCAGGGAAAAACCGATACCCGGAGCCGATTGGCCTTGGGGATGAAAAACGCCCAATAATTGATCATAGCGTCCGCCCTGGCCTAAAATACTGAGATTTTGCCGGTGATCACTAACCGCTTTAAAAACGATGCCGGTGTAGTAATCAAAGGTTTGAATCAGACTTAAATCGAGAATTAGGGGAAAAGGCCCAGAGCGATCAGCATTAAGCAGCTCTACTAGGGATTTAAGGTTATTAACGGCTTTTTGGGCCGATTCTTCCTGGGCTAATAGGGCCACTTGTGCGAGGACATCCTCGGGATTACCGCGCAGGTGAAATAATTGTCGGGCTTGCTGCCGGAGGGTTTCGTTGGGATAGGGAAGATTTTCGAGGCTAACGTAGTCGAGGAGGGCTAAACAGCGTTTCACCTGTTCGCGTAAGGGACCCGGAAAAGGAGAAAGTAGCGAACGAGTCAAACCCGCTTCTCCTAAAATAATCTGCCAGTTAGGGACGGCCAAACTATCGAAACAGTCAGCCAGGAGCAGTAAAATCTCGGCATCAGCTAGTAAACCGCCAGAAAAGAGCAGTTCTACCCCCGCTTGATAGAATTCCACTTGACGACCGTGATAACTGGCGCTAGGGCGACGAAAAACGTTAGCCCGATAACAGAGACGTTGGGGATAGGACTCCCCACTCATGCGGGTGACGGCACTACGCGCAATGGAAGCGGTTAATTCAGGGCGTAATCCCGATAGTCCTTGACTATCCCCGTGCAGTTGGATCACGGTGCTGGGATCGATCGTACCGCCTGCGGTGAGGGTATCGAGCCATTCAATGGTGGAGGTGACGATCCTTTGATAGCCCCAACGCTGAAAGACAGACTGAAGGCGATCATTAATCCAGCCTTTTTGGGTAACTTCTAGGGGTAATAAATCCCTTGTCCCCGCCGGGGGTTGATGAATCATGGGAGTTTGCTAATCAAAATCGGTGGCACTGGTAGTCCTATTTATTCTTTTTACCACCAAATCGAGACCAAAAACCGCCCTTGCGCTCTCCTTCCTCTTTTTGTCCTTTCTGGTCTTGCACTTCAATATTAGAATTAACTACTTTATCTAGTTCCCGTTTGCACCTAATCACCGTCGCATCTTGGGGGCTGGCTTTCCAAGCCCGATTGATATGAACCCGGGCCATGGACAGTTGATTTTGTCGCAGGTAGGCTAAACCGATCAGGGCGTGACAGATGCCATTATCCGGTTCTTGCCGCAGGGCATCGCGCAATTCTCGTAAAGCTTGGGCGGGGTTATTTTCGTCAAGAGAGGCTTGGGCGCGGCGAATATAGGCTTCTAGGGGCGATTCGTTGCTTTTAGTCTGGACTGCCGTGGTGAAAGCTGGTCTAACTAACTCGGACTGGTTAGTATTGCCCTGGGAGATAAAGACTTTCGGGGTGGTTTTCCTGTTGCCCTGACCTTCGGTTAAGATCAGATAAACCAGATTGAGTTCACTGAGTTGGCCGATTTTCTGATAGGTATTTTCCAGGGCAGTATATTGATCGATCGCCAAAGATTGCAGGATTTTTTGATAGGCTAATTCATAGTTAGCGCTAGATTGGGCTAGTTTTCTAGCTGGTTCGCTACTGATGGTGATTTTGCTCAAATCTCTCCCCATTGCCTTGCCCATTTGTGCTAAAACCAGCCGAAATTCTTCGCGAGATAGGTCGCGGCCCAGATGTTCGTAGGCGGGGTTAACTAATTTTGAAAGTAACTGATGAGCCTGTTCCTTTTCATCGGGGGTGTGAGTGCGACAGGTATCAGGATGGAGTTTATAGGCAATTTTTAAGTAACGCTCGCGAATCTCCTCCTGTTCGGCATCGATCGAGACTCCTAAAATAGCGAAGTGATCCATTAAATCATATTGAAATAATCCTTGGTAAATTGGAAAAGTCATAGAAAGTATCCTGCTCTAATTAAAATAATAATCGCAGTAAATATTAAAAGGATTCAAACTGAAACCTCCAAGAGGCCGCTTTTTGCAGAGCTTGGCTTAAGGGGGTGTGAATCTGTCCGTTAGTAGCCAGGATTCGCCCCGTTTCTATCAGAAAAGGACTCTCATCGTAGGCGCTAATTTTACCCCCAGCTTCTTCGATCAGAATAACTCCTGCGGCCAGATCCCAGGGATTAATCCCTCGTTCCCAATAACCATCTAAGCGCCCACAGGCCACATCGGTTAAGTCTTTGGCAGCGGAACCGCTGCGGCGTACCCCTTGGGTCAGATGGGTCAGATAACAGAATTCGGCATAATTATTATCGGGGGTTTGACAGCGATCGTAGGCAAAGCCCGTCACCAGTAAACTTTTTTCTAGTTCACTCGTCCGGGAGACATGGATGGGACGACGGTTCAGGGTGGCCCCCAAACCCTTGGCTGCCCGAAATAGTTCCTTTCTAAAGGGGTTATAGATGACTCCCACTGCTGCTTTCCCTGCGATCAGTAGTCCGATGGAGACGACGGATACGGGATAACCGTGAGCATAGTTGGTGGTTCCATCGAGGGGATCGATCGCCCAGAGATACTCGCTGTCCCTCCCTGGCAGTTTTCCCGATTCTTCCGCTAAAATCCCATGTTCGGGAAAGTGACGGCTAATAATTTTGAGAATTTCTGTTTCTGCTCGACGATCTATTTCCGTCACTAAATCGCCCGATCGCCCTTTCTCTTCTATTTTCTCGATTTTACCCCAATTATCGAGGATAATTGTTCCTGCCGCTAGGGCGGCTTCACTGGCAATGTCTAGGTATTTTTCTAATTGGCTGCTGGTATCTGGCACGATTAATCCCGAATCTATTCTTCATCTAAGGGTAAACCAAAACGCACTTTCCCACGGGCAAAAAAGCGACCGAATTGCAGTTCATAGACTTCATCTTCGTCTTGGGTGGCTACTTCCATATCGCCACGGGCATAACTGACACAAAGTAAAGCATATCCTCTGGCTTTTAATTCCGGCGATAGTCCGATCGCCTCTGGTTGGTAGATATCTCCTGATAATACCCTGACCGCGCAGCTAGTACAAGCTCCATTGCGACAGGAAAAGGGTAATTGATAGCCCTGTTTTTCCAGACTGTGCAGTATATAGTTATCCCCCGGAACGGTGGTGACAAATTTTTCGCCGGTCTGACGATTGTGAACGGTGATTTGATAATATTTAGTCATAGTTTAGTTAGCCAGAAATTATAGATGCAATTCTAGATAGTTCTGAATTTAGTGGCTATTTTGATCAGCTATCTTGATTATATCATCAATAATTGCTCAAATAGTCATCATCTTTAGAATTATCCTTGATAAATGTTAACTTTTCTTGGGTCACTTGCCAATTTTTATGGCTCTTGAAACTTCATCTCTTTTAATCTAACTGCACCGTCGATAATTGATATTTCCTGGGAGCCAATTTGCACGATCGCATCTAATCCCTTGCCGATAATTTTAACTGCCGGGGGACGACTTTTCTGCACGGTCATCACCAGAAAAAACTCCTCGCTACCCGTGGCTAAAATGCGCTCACCTGTATTAGTTTTCTCGACTTTTAAAGTCACGGGAGTGATAAAAGTTCCCTGCATATTTGCACCATTTTGAGTGATAGTAAAACTATTTTTTCCGAGAGTGACATTTCCCTGGGTATTCATCACCCAAGTTTTATTAATAAATTCTGGTTCATCGACTTTACCTAATAATTTATCCATCAAGACGAATAATCCGGGAGAACCAGAGGATAGACTGTAATCGACGGCGAAAGAACGAACTAGAGCCACTCCTGCTGGTGGATTAGCCCCTCTAACCATGATTTTATCAGTTTTTAACGTAATTACTCCCGAACCATCGGGACTGGATTGAAAAGTCATCGGTTTTGCTTGGATCCAAGGCGTGGTTTTCGGGAAAATAACCGTATTTTCCGAGTTCCAGTCGCCTTCTGACCCCTCAAAACTTGCCCATTGTCCTCCTAATCCCCAAATTCTCACACTAGCGACATCGGGAAAAGACCATCCTCCCACAAAAGGTTGCTGTTTAAGATAGATACTAGCGACAAAATCCTCTTCATTTTGCCAGCGATTACGAAAAGTATAAAATCCCTTTTGTTGATCAACTAAAACCCTGGAAAGTTGGCGATCAGGATTTTCTGGAGTAAGATTAGATGGATAACCAGCGAGAAGAAAAGGGGCAATATGGGGATAATGGGGGTGAAAAAGTTGTTTTTCTTGACCTTGTAATCGCCATTTTATTGCTGGTAGCCATGATTTATCGGTAATTCCCAATCCGATAGTTAATAAAGATACCCCTACGAACATCTGATGTCTGCCATAAGCAGGAATCAATAATTGACCATTTTTAGGGACAATTCTGGTTAAATAATGGGGGATTAATTGGGCTGCTGGGGAACCGGTTACTAAGTCTAATCCGAGACTATTTCGATACCCTTGCAAAAAAGGAAAAACAGCGAGAACCATGGGTTCGGTGCTGTATAAATCTCCTTCCGTGCCAAATCCTTGATCGCCGATAGCTGTGATAAAATAGCGTTCGATGTGACGTTTGGCCATTTCCACCTGTGCAGAGGGAGAATAGAGAGAATCGGGCGGTAAATCTTCTTTGAGAATCGCTAAACTGGCTAATCCTGCCGCACCTCTGGCCCGCGCATTCCAGTTACTAACTGTGTCTCCATTCCAGCCATTTTTGGGTGAATCACCTTTGAGAAGTTTTTTACTTTCACTGAATAACCAGCCAGTAATTTCCCGTTGGCGCTTTTCTCCCCAAAAATCATAACAAAGATCGTAGGCGAGAGCGACTCCGGCGACAATTGGAGATTGTTCTAAGACTCTCCTGCCTCGATTTTTACGGGTTTTTTCGAGAATTTCCCAGGCGGTTTCTGCTGATTTTCTATCTTGATTTAAAATTGCTAAAAAACAATGACCTGTGGCATGATAACCACCGTTAGGCACATAACCATCGTAATAAATTTTTTGCTGTAAACTGTTGTTTAATTGAGCGATAATAGTTTGACCGATGGGAGTTTTCGCTTTTTCTCTGAGATTAGTTAATTCTGACTTGCGAAAGATTAAACGGGGATGTTCTCGCGGTTGCAGGGGTTGGTGATTAGGGACAGGATTAGGCCATAAAGGGGAAATTGTGCCATTAACTTTGTTTTGTAGTCTTCTTCCCCCTAAAGTGCCTTGATAACTGCCGATGAGTTGGTCTTGGTGGGGGACAATTTCGATATTATAGATAGCTTCCCTGACTTCCGCTTGCCAAGGGTGAGTTTGAATGTTCATTTTCACCTGTAATCGCCAAGCATTGTCTAATTTAATCGTTTTTACCGTACCTTGGTGATCCACTTCTTTATTGAATTTCGGTGCGTATCCCCACACCGACGGCTGACAAACAGATCGATCGCAGCTTAAATCTAGGGTAATATCTTGATAAACGGGTTGATCTTGCCACAGTTTCCAAACACCATGTTTCAGGTTTAAATGAAGGTTGCCGGTTAATAATTGCGGCTCGATGGTTTCCTGACTAGGTGCGCTTGTACCACCTAGCCAAAGTAAGGGAATCGCCGCTAAAAAAGGAGATATTTTCATAGTAAACAAGCGAGGGGAAATATAAGGTATTCTAGGAAGAATAATTTCCAAATAAATTGGTAAAATCGGCTGATTTCGCTTTTATCTTCTAAATTTACTCCGCGACTACGCCACCAAAGAAGAAGAAGTAGGAGCAGATGGGCGAAAATGGCCAGAGGAGAATTAATTCCCCTTATCCCCAAGAGACCGACGGCAATCATACCAGCATAACACAGAGAAATTGTCAATAAGGAAATTGTTAAGATTTTTTCTGGCCCGAGAAGGAGGGTAAAAGTGGTAATTTGGTAAATGCGATCGCCGTCTAGGTCTGGAACATCCTTGAAAATAGCGATCGCAACGGTGAAAACAAGAACAAAAGCTGTTAAAACCCAGATCGAGGGATAGATAGACTGATTTTGATTAATAACTGTGTTGTAGTGGCTAAAAAGACCTAAATTGACGATGACACCCCGGACGGTAAAAATACAGAAGGCGGACCAGAGGGGAAAGCGTTTTAAACGCACTGGTGGCAAGGAATAAGCAGTGCCGATAAGTAAACTAATCCCCACGGTGATTAAAAGCCAAAAACCACCGATAAAAGCCATTATAATTGCTAAAATACCGGTAAAACCCACGATCAACCGTCCTGTTAACGGAGAAAATTCGCCCTTGGCTAGGGGAAGCTGGGGTTTATTGATTTTATCGATGTCGATGTCTTCCAACTGATTTAAACCGACGATATAGACATTACCCGCAAGACAAGCGACCCAAGTGAGCAATAAAACTGGCCAATGGCTAAAAAAATCGTTAATATTGCCTAAAGCAATTAAATACAGACTTAAAACACTGAAAGAAGTGCCGATAATCGTATGGGGACGGGAAAATTTCCAGAGACTCCCTAACCGGTCGAGAAAGTTAGGCTGGGGATGGTTAACTGGAAGAAAAGGAGCTTGATTCATCAGACCTCTTGTAAAAATCAAAAATTGTCGTGGTTGGTGAGGAGTCGGTCGTCAGTAGTCGGTAGTCAGGAGAATTGGGAATGAATAATAATCAATTAAATGGTCTATTTACCGATTTTATGCCGCTTAATCCTTATTTTTGACGTTTTTAAGCCCTCAAAAATCAATTATGCCAGAGGTCGATCAAAAAAAATCAATCCTAGGGCAAGTAATCTGTTAAAATGATAATCCAGACTCAAACCCTGTGGAGAGGTGGCAGAGTGGTTGAATGCGGCAGACTCGAAATCTGCTTTAGGGTCACACCTAACGTGGGTTCAAATCCCACCCTCTCCGTTGAACTGATAACTTAGTGCTGTCGTTAACGGTCTTAAGAGATATAGCGTTACTGTGGGTGGTTTCCGACTGGTGACTAGATTTAGACAACAAAAATCGACACTGATTGTGAAGAGCAAAAGCTTTTCTAATCTCCTTAACTTCTTCACTTTTTCATGGCCAGGGTCAAACCATCACCAATAGGAATAATACTGATATTTACCCGTTCATCCTGCTGAATTTTGGCATTAAGTGAACGGATAATTTTGGTGCGATTATCGGTGCTATCGGCCGCCGCCACTCGTCCCGACCAAAAAACATTATCGATAGCGATAATTCCGCCCCTTCTGACCAATTGTAACGCCCGTTCGTAGTAGGGATCATAATTACTTTTATCGGCATCGATAAAGACAAAATCAAAACTATTACTTTCTCCCCCGGCGATTAATTGATCTAAAGTCTCCAGGGCCGGGGCAATTCTTAAATCGATTTTATCGGCGACACCGGCCCGCTGCCAATAACGGCGGGCTATACTGGTATATTCTTCGCTTAGATCACAGGCGATCAGCTGGCCTTGGGGGGGTAAAGCTAAGGCCACCACTAGCGCACTATAACCGGTAAAAACCCCTATTTCTAGGGTTTTTTTCGCCCCGATCACCTGTACTAAAAAAGCCATGAACTGACCTTGTTCGGGGGCAATCTGCATGACTGCTAGGGGTTGAGAGGCAGTTTCTTGACGTAACTGAGCTAAAATCGGGGGTTCTCGCAGACAGATAGATTGATAATAGGAATAAAATTGTCGATCGAGTCCAAGAGTTTGATTAGCCATAAAAAAATTCCTAGTGAATGGATTTATCAGGTAAAATTCTGGGTAATCTGAAGCTAGAGAGAGCGCATTGGTTGACCAAAAAGGAAGACTTGGCAGGAAGCAAATCATGATGAAACCGGACTCGGAGCATTTCTTTAACGAAGAGCTCGAACAGTTGTTAGAGAGTTTAGAAGACAAAGACACCGACGGTGACGAGACCCTAGACGAACTCAGCTTTTTATTTGAGCAGATTTCCCCTCCTGCGGCGAGGTATGGGGCTTCTCTTGACCAAACCCTGTCTTTCTTGCCCTTAGAACAGGAATTAGAGGAACTTTTTGGCGATAGCATCAATTGGGAAGAAGCCGCCACTAATGATCTTTATTCTACCCGTGGGACTGCTGCCAAGTCAGAAGCCGAAGATTGGGATGATCTGGAATCGCTGCTGCTAGAAAATGCAGCGGTTCGGGACTCAGAAGCAATTATAACCATCAGCAACCCGAATTTTTACGACAGCCTCGAAGACTTAGAAGCTTTTCTGGAAAAACCCACTCCACCGGCGCAATCGCCACTGCCAGACATCTTGGAATCCCTAGAGGTCTTCCTCTGGGAATCCACAGCAGCGGCTCCAGTGGCCGCGACAGAACCTCTCCAACGGTTAGAATCACTGGAAATTGCCCCAGAAAGCTCCCCAGAGGATGAATTCAAAGATTTAGAAAAACTCCTCGAAGAAACCAATCAGGTGATGGCAGCAAATCCGGCGGCCAGTTTCAGTCCACCGGTCGGGTTAAATAACCTGCGTCCCCTTGTCGGTAAAGCTTTTGAACAGACGACGCGGGTGCCGATCAAACAATTGGACAACCTCAGCAATCTGATCGGGGAACTGGTGGTTAAACGCAATCGTCTGGAAGAGGAACAGGATCGGCTGCGTCTCTTTTTAGACAATTTGCTAACCTGCGTCCAACATCTGAGCGATGTGGGCAGTCGGATGCAGTATCTCTATGAAAGAACCCTCCTAGAAGGGGCTTTACTGTCTAGTGGCAATTCTGGCGGTGCCATCGGTTACGGTAGAGTTAAGGGAGAAAATCAGGGCAATTCGGCTATGACCGGGCAACTAGATGCCCTAGAGATCGACCGTTTTACCGATTTCCACTTATTATCCCAAGAGATGATCGAATTGATCGTGCGAGTGCGAGAATCGGCCTCTGATATTCAATTTGTCGTCGATGAAACCGATCAGGTGACGCGCAGTCTGCGACAGGCTACCACCCAACTACAAGAAGGGATGACCAAATCGCGCATGGTTCCCTTTAGTCAAACTGCCGATCATCTACCCCGGGCAATTCACGATATTTCCCTGAAACTGCACAAACAAGCCAAATTAAAAGTGGAAGGGGGGGGTGTTCTCATCGATCAGATGATCCTTGAACATCTCAATAGTCCCATGATCCATCTGGTCAACAATGCGATCACCCACGGCATTGAATCACCCCAAGAACGCATGGCCAAAGGCAAACCCGCCCTCGGTAAGATCTCTGTCCGGGCATTCCTACAGGGAAATCAAACCGTGATCACCGTTAGTGATGATGGGGCTGGTATTGATACTAATCGGGTTAAACTTAAGGCGATCGAGAAAGGTCTGATCAGCGAGAGGGAAGCTCAAAACCTCAGTCCCCAAGAAGTCTATGAAATTCTTTTTCATCCCGGTTTTACTACCAAAGATCAGGCCGATGATTTTTCTGGTCGTGGGGTGGGTTTAGATGTGGTGCGGACCAGTTTAATCGATGTGCGCGGGACTGTTACTATTGACTCGGTACTGGGCAAAGGAAGCACTTTTACGATCCGTTTACCGCTAACCCTGAGTATCTGTAAGGCCCTCTGTTGTGTTAGTAATCATGCGCGCATCGGTTTCTCCATGGACGGAGTGGAAGATATGAAGGATTTTCGGGCCAGCGATATCCAAATAGATGGAGAGGGACGGCCCTGCGTTTTCTGGCAAAATACTTTACTACCTTTCCAACCCCTGAGCGAGTTGCTTTCCTACAATCGACAACTTAGTCGCGGTAGTTTTTACACTGGCAAGCCGGAGGAAGACTCTTTTTCGATCGTGATCCTGCGCGGTGGTAATCATCTCCTCGCGGTACAGGTGGATAAAGTGATTGGTGAACTGGAAATCGTCATCAAACAGATCGAAGGACCGATTCCGAAAACGGCTGGGATTGCTGGGGCGACGGTTTTAGGGGATGGTACGGTGATGCCCGTCGGCGATGTGTTAGAGTTAATCGACATCGCCAGGGGTCGTCTGCGTATCGATAACGGTGGTCTTTGGCGCCAATCTGCCTCCCCTGTAGAGGTGGAAACTAGCCAAAAATCCGAGGCTATGGTTCTGATTGTCGATGATTCGATTACGGTTCGGGAATTGCTCTCTTTAAGCTTTATTAAAGCTGGTTATCGTGTGGAACAGGCCCGGGATGGTCAAGAAGCTTGGGAAAAATTACGCGGCGGTTTGCCCTGTGATATCGTTTTCTGCGATATCGAGATGCCCCGCATGAATGGCCTGGAATTACTGTCTAATTTGCAAAAAGACCCCCGATTAGCGGCGATTCCCGTGGCTTTGTTGACTTCCCGCGGATCTGAACGTCATCGTCAGGTGGCGGCGAAATTAGGGGCTAGTGGTTATTTTACCAAGCCCTACACGGAAAGAGATTTACTCTGGGCAGCTGAAAGAATGATTGCAGGAGAAGTATTACTAGCTAATAGTATTAAAGCGACTCCTAATCAGCTTTCATCCTCCGATACAACGATTATTGATAGTAATCCCGCTCATTTGTTGGCACAATCGAGTCCTCTCGTCTTGATTGTTGATGATTCGTTAATAGTGCGGGAAATGTTAATGATTTCTTTGGTTAAAGCTGGTTATCGCATTGAACAGGCCCAGGACGGTTTAGAAGCATGGGAAAAATTACAGGCCGGATTAGCTTGTGATCTGATTCTCTGCGATATCCAAATGCCTCGCCTGAATGGGTTAGAATTGCTCTCTCGTCTGCAAGAGGATGAACAACTTCAGGGGATACCAGTGGCGATGATTACCTCGCGCGGGACGAAAAAAATGCAGCATCTCGTCGCTGCTAAAGGAGCAAAAGGTTATTTTGTCAAGCCCTGGATTGAGGATGTTTTACTGTCAGCAGCCCAACGTTTAATCGCTGGTGAGGTATTAATCCAGAAAGAAAGTCCCGCGGATTAGCTGAGGTTAAGTAGCTGGTTATAATTAAATTAAAAATGGATTTTAGGTTCGATCCCCCCTGCCCCCCTTGATAAGGGGGGTGCCGATCCCCCCTTAGTCCCCCCTTAATAAGGGGGTTGCCGATCCCCCCTTAGTCCCCCCTTAATAAGGGGGTTGCCGATCCCCCCTTAGTCCCCCCTTAATAAGGGGGTTGCCGATCCCCCCTTAGTCCCCCCTTAATAAGGGGGGTGCCGATCCCCCCTTAGTCCCCCCTTAATAAGGGGGTTGCCGATCCCCCCTTAGTCCCCCCTTAATAAGGGGGGCATCTGATAGTTTTTAATGCCTACCTACTTAGGGCTTGCTAATTTGAACTTGTTTTCTGGAAAATCATTAAATGTTGTTGGGGCAAAGTCTCGATAATTTCTGCTGGCACTAAACCGACAGCGGCCATTTCTTTTTCTACCTGTCTGCGGGTCATTTTATGAAGGGCCTTGATGGCAATCAGAGGGTTTTCACGACGGTATTCTACTAATACCACCCTACCAGCGGGTTTTAAAGATTTGACCAGATTTTCCATCATCTCGCGGGGACAGGAAAACTCGTGATAAGCATCCACCATTAAAGCTAAATCGATCGCATTTATAGGCAATTTGGGATCGGTTTCTGTGGCGAGAATTGTGGTGACATTCTTAACTTGATTTTCCTCGGCTAAAAAATCAATTGCCCCTAACATTTCCGGTTGCACATCGACGGCAAAAACTTGTTCTACTAAATTCGCCAGAGGAAAACTAAAATAACCTGTCCCCGCTCCGATATCTGCCACTAGATCTGTGGGTTTTAGATGTAGTGCGGTGATCAGATCATCGGGTTTTTCTGTGAAACGGCGACTAGGACGTTCTAACCATAACATTTCTTGGTGTCCCATGACTTTAGCGATTTCCCGTCCTAGATAAAATTTACCGATACCATCGCGACTATGAAGCGATCGAATCTGATAATATTCCTCTGGTGCTAAAACTGAAGCATCGTAGGTAAGATTTAATAATCCGAAACCACAAAAAACTACTATTAGAAACGAGACAATTAAGAAAAATTTTTGCTTAAACAGCATCGGGATTAAAAACGGTGGGCTAGAAAAAATAAATTCCCCGTCCGGGACAGGGAAAACATCTATCTTGATCAACAAAACAATTAATCCAAAAATCCCATTAAAGTTTCGGGATCATCGATTTCATTGGAAGCAACGGGACGATTACCCATGACTGTATAAGTTTCGCTAATGTGCAGATGACTGAGAGCGATCGGACGATTGCCAGAGATCGCCAGAGTGCTGCTAACTTCCATACCACTAGAGCCGACAGGACGCAATCCACCGACGGAAGAATAGGTACTAACCACTTTCAGATGGCTAACTTCCACGGGACGGCCCCCTGGTAACATTTCATCTTCCGTGAAGTGAAGATGGCTAGTACCAACAGGACGATTTTCGGGTAAGCGATGTTCAGGTTGATAGAATTTTAAGGCTTTGGAAGCCGATTCAGCGTTGTTTTTCACCGAAAGGGCGACCACTTCTTTATCCTTGGCGGTTTTAGCTGTACTAGCTTTACCGCGTGTGCTGGTCTTTTCTTCTGTGGTTGCTGGGGTTTGAGTCCCGTTCGTTTCTAGATTTTCCACCGTCATAACCTGATACTCCTTTCCGTTAATAGCTTCGGGGAAACGATAAGATTTAAGTTTAGGGTATTCTCGAAGACTTTTAATCTTTTTTTAAAATCCTCTCTAATATTAAGATACATCTTTCTTTCCCAAAACCCTATAAGTGTTGGTAATTTGATTGATAATTTATTTTGCCTGTTCTCTACACCCAGCCGCTAATGACCGCTTTTCAACTACAAGCACCCTTTCAACCCACTGGGGATCAACCGGCAGCGATCGATAAATTAGTAGATTCCCTGCAAAACCGGCAGCGTTTCCAAACCCTCTTGGGGGCAACCGGCACCGGCAAAACCTTCACCATTGCCGCTGTGATCGAGAAAATCGGCAGGCCTACCCTCGTCCTGGCCCATAATAAGACCCTGGCGGCCCAATTATGCAACGAATTGCGGCAATTTTTCCCCAATAACGCCGTGGAATACTTTATCAGCTATTACGACTACTATCAACCAGAGGCTTACATTCCCGTCAGCGATACCTACATCGAAAAGAGTTCTTCGATTAATGATGAGATCGATATGCTGCGCCATTCGGCCACGCGATCGCTGTTTGAACGCAGGGATGTGATCGTCGTCGCTTCCATTAGTTGTATTTATGGTTTGGGAATGCCGGCGGAATACCTGAAAGCGGCGATTTCCCTGACAGTTGGTCAAGAGTTCGACCAAAGGCAATTATTACGGGCCTTGGTGTCAGTGCAGTACAATCGCAATGATTTAGAGTTAACTCGCGGTCGTTTTCGTCTGAAGGGCGATATTTTGGAAATTGTTCCCGCTTACGAGGATCGGGTGATTAAAATTGATTTTTTTGGCGATGAGATTGAAAGTATTCGTTATCTGGATCCCTTGACGGGGGAAGTTTTGCAAAAATTAGAGCGAATTAGTATTTATCCGGCCCGTCACTTTGTTACCCCGGAGGAGCGTTTAGAGGTAGCCTGTCGGGATATTAAAACCGAGTTAGATAACCGTTTATTGGAGTTAGAAAAAGCGGGCAAATTACTGGAAGCGCAACGTTTGGATCAGCGGACTCGTTATGATTTAGAAATGTTGCAGGAAGTGGGTTATTGTAATGGCGTGGAAAATTATTCGCGGCATTTAGCGGGTAGATTAGCGGGGGAACCGCCGGAATGTTTGGTGGATTATTTTCCACAAGATTGGTTATTAGTTGTGGATGAATCTCATGTTAGTGTGCCGCAAATTCGCGGGATGTATAATGGCGATCAATCACGAAAAAAAGTTTTGATCGATCACGGGTTTCGTTTACCCAGTGCGGCGGATAATCGTCCTTTGAAGTCGGAAGAATTCTGGCAGAAAGTTAATCAATGTATTTTTGTTTCGGCTACTCCGGGAGATTGGGAATTAGAACAGTCAGAAAATCGCATTGTTGAACAAATTATCCGACCGACGGGAGTTTTAGACCCGGAGATTTTTGTGCGACCAACCGAGGGACAAGTGGATGATTTATTAGGGGAAATTAAGGAGCGAGTGCAGTTAAATGAACGGGTTTTGATTACCACTTTAACTAAACGCATGGCGGAAGATTTAACCGAATACTTACAAGAAAGGGGAATTAAAGTTAGATATCTACATTCGGAAATTCAATCAATTCAACGGATTGAAATTATCCAAGACCTGCGAGAAGGGGTCTTTGACGTGCTGATCGGGGTGAATTTGCTTCGCGAGGGGTTAGACCTGCCGGAAGTGTCTTTAGTGGCGATTTTAGACGCAGATAAGGAAGGATTTTTAAGGGCTACCCGCTCTTTAATTCAAACTATCGGCCGGGCTGCTCGTCATATTCGCGGTCAGGCAATTCTTTACGGAGATAATCTCACTGATAGTATGATTAATGCGATCGAAGAAACCAAGAGACGGCGAGCTATTCAAGAGGAATATAACCAAAAACATGGGATTATTCCGCAATCGATTGTTAAAAGGTCGAGTAATTCAATTTTGGCTTTTCTGGATATTTCCCGTCGCCTAAATTCTCAACAATTAGAGCAGGTTTGTGAGAATATAGAAGAGCTTTCTTTAGAACAAATTCCCGAGTTAATTCAACAACTAGAAGCGCAAATGAAAGAAGCGGCTAAAAATCTAGAATTCGAGTCAGCAGCTAAATATCGTGATCGGATTAAGCAATTACGAGATAAGTTATTAAATCATCTTAGATAAACCTATGACTAGATTTATTCATGACCAGTTTGCTAAAGATTATCTCGAAGAATTATTATCTTCTCTGGGAGAGGTAAAATCGGCACGGGTTGTACGCGGAGAAGTACGAGAAATCGATGTCTGGTTTTCACCGAATATTCTCGATAATAATCCTAGAGAGCTGCTGGGATTACTGGGAAAAATGGCGATTAATCCCTGTTTATTTGAACCCTTTCGCAATCCTGTCACCGCTACAGAAATTAGGACTTGTCTGTTAAAATTGTTGCAAGTGGAAGGGGAAATTAATCGTCAAGCAAATCGTCAGAAAACGAATGTTAACGATGCAGAAATACCCCGTCTCTGGATTTTGACTCCCACCGCTTCCGCGCAACTGTTAGGAGGATTCGGAGCTAAATTAGATGAGGAGAATTGGGGGGAGGGTATCTATTTTTTAGCTCCCTCTTTACGCACGGCAATCACCGTTATCCATCAATTACCCCCAACAGAAGCAACTCTCTGGTTAAGAATTTTAGGCCGGGGAAAAGTACAAGCAAGGGCGATCGATGAGCTAGAATCGTTACCAGAGGATCATCCTTTTCGGGTAAATGCTCTAGAATTATTATTAAACTTGAGAACCTCTTTAACTAACGATCAAGAGCTTGAACAGGAGGACAGAGAGTTAATTATGAGATTATCACCTTTATACACTTCCCGTCTTCAGGAAGAACTGGATGCTGGCCGTCAACAGGGTCTTCAACAGGGTCTTCAACAGGGTCTTCAACAGGGTCTTCAACAGGGTCTTCAACAGGGTCTTCAACAAGGTCTTCAACAAGGTCTTCAACAGGGTCTTCAACAGGGTCTTCAACAGGGTCTTCAACAGGGTCTTCAACAGGGTCTTCAACAAGGAGAACGTCTGGTGATAGAAAATTTATTGAAAGCTCGTTTTGGTAGTTTAGACCCAGATTTATCCGTAATTATTGATCGCATTTTATTATTACCGGTGGAGGAGTTTACCCCTTTAATAATTAATTCATCTCGCACAGAATTAATTGCCCACTTTTCTAATTAAAAGAATAACTCAATCCTTTGATGATAGTGGATTTGAAAATTGGCTGATTAACCAGAGCAGGCAATTTTCTGGGCGAATTTGGGGATATTGAGGATTGTTCTGGAATCAGCATCAGCTTTCTTGCTAATTTGTGGCCAATTAGCGACAATTTAAGTAGGTAGGCTTTAAAAATTATCAGACACCCCCCTTATCAAGGGTAGGGTTGATTCATGAATCAACCCTACCTTATCAAGGGAGGCAGGGGGGATCGAACCTAAAATCCATTTTTAATTTAATTATAACCAGCTACTTAGCTCTGATCACCTTGGAATAGCTTTTCTAAAGCTTCCTTCAAGGTTGGTTCCATGACAATTTTATTTTGATAAGCAACTGTTACTCTAGCGATTGTAGGGACACTATTTTGGTCTGCCACTAGATACAAAGGTTCTACATAAAGCAGCGATTGTTCAATGGGAATAATTAATAGGTGTCCTTGCAAAACTTTAGAACCGTCCCGATTCCAAAGGGAAATCTGTTGAGAAATATCTGGATCTTGGTTAATTAAAGCCTCAATTTGATTCGGTCCGTACACTAACCTTTGTTTAGGAAATTGATAGAGTAATAACTTACCATACTCTCTATCGTCTGAACGCGCTGCCAACCAAGCGATTAAATTTTGCCGACTAGAGGGAGTATAGGGATGGAGGAGAATAAATTCTTCTTTGTCGGAATCGGGCAGTTTCATGATTAAATAATAGGGTGATACAGCCTGGGGTTCCGTGCCGTAAATTTCTAGGGGAATTTCCCATTGATCCTCCCGATTATAAAATACTTGTGGATCGGTCATGTGATAGGTTAATAATCTTTCCGCTTGGGTACTAAATAAATCTTCGGGGTAACGGATATGACTGCGGAGAGTTTTCGGCATTTCTGCTAAAGATTTAAAGAGATGGGGAAAGATTTTACTCCACGTCTGAATAATTGGATCATTTTCATCGGCAACATAGAAATTCACCGTTCCATGATAGGCATCCACTACCACTTTGACCGAATTGCGAATATAGTTAAATTTATCTTTTCCTGGGTCAGAATAGGGATAGCGATCACTAATAGTATAAGCATCAATAATCCAATGTAATTTACTACTACTATCGCCCACATCTGCCGCTACTAAATAGGGGTTGCGATCATAATTTAAAAAAGGTGCGATAGTTTGCACGCGATTTTGGATATCACGACGCATTAATAGCCGAGTTTCGGGAGTAAAATCTTGACTAAATAACATTTGCCAATCCCGCAGATAAAGGGCAAATAGCCAACGTCTCCACCCCGTACCCACTAGGATTCCTCCCTTGCCATCGTAGGTATTATAGACATTTCCATCCCCGCTAGGAAAATCCAATTCTTCTGCAGTGGTGGGAGTCATCACATAATTATTAGTTAATTCCCCGTAGTAAATGCGGGGTTTACCAATGGGAATACTATAATCAATTAATTTGCTAGAGGTTTGTAGGGCCCCTTCGTCTTTATTTGTGCCGATATCTTTGACAAAATAGTAGGGTAAACCCCCGGCAGCTACTAAATTAACCGGGGAAAGAGTGAACCCGTAACCGTGGGTATAAACGAGATGTTTATTCACCCAAGTATTAGCAGTAGTGGGAACCGCACTATAATCTAATTCTCTAGCGGCAATAATGGTCTGTTGTTTTTCAGATATTTGACGTTCCTCGATTTTTTCAGGCACTCCCACTCGCACTCGATAGCGATCAATATCAGCATCGGGGAATTTATAATATAAGCGAATTTGCTGTAATTGTCGGTTAGTTTCTAGCAGTGGTTTGGTGTCCCAAAGACGAATATTATCGATAGTCAGATGATTTTTCTCTAAAACTTCGGCATTTAATTCGGCCTGTGGATCGAAAACTTGGGCATCAATTCTATCTAAGGAAAAAGCCGCTCTTGTGGATTGAATACTTCTTTCGATATAGGGTCTTTCTCTCACTAATTCATTCGGTTGTACGATTATTCTTTGTAATCCTCCACTGATAATTATGCCACTTATCCAAACAATTAAATAGAGAAATACAGGAACTAAGTAGGGGAAAAATACCAACTTTTTCTTGGCGGTTTTGTGTAATTTGCGACGGTATTTTTTACCAAATAATGCTTTTTCTCCTAACCATATACAGGTTATTCCTGCAATAATTCCCAGAATAATTTCAATAAATTGACCAACATGAGCATCGATATAACCCGCACCATAAACTACTCCTTCGGGAGAATAAAGTAGCAGGTAACGCTGAATAATATGGTGTAATACTAGCAGCCCCATTAACCCACTCCACAGGGCATATAAATGACGCAGTTGCGGACGGGAAAACCCTGGAAATTTTCCCTGAGAAAGACTATCACCTGAAAAAAGATAGGTTAAACTAACAGCAAAAAGAGTATATATTCCCACACCACTGAGCCATAATTCTAGTAACTGCCACAGGGGTAATTGAAAGATATAAAAACCTAAATCATTCCCGTATTGGGGATCGTTAATATTGAAAGGAACACCATAAAAATATTTTAAAAAATTCGCCCACTGCCCAGCAATTATAAAAGATAGCATTACAGTAAATACTATAGATATTATTTGCAAAAAATACTCGGTTTTAATTAATAATCCCAAGACTAAAAAAGCGATAATTACCCCTTGCCAAAGATTACTGGAAATATCGGTTAATACTTGCCTAATCCAAACTATTTGCAGAGGAGAACTTAGGGAAGAACTAAGGTTAGGGAGATTAAAATCTGGTGTCCAGAGACTGAGGGCTAGTTTACTGTAATACAATAACATTGACCCGATCCAAGCTCCAATTCCCGTTGCGATAATCAAAAGACCGAGTAAATTAATACTAGGAGATTGAGGACTAAGAGGATAACTATCTTCCTGGGGTTTTTGCCAACGAAAACGCTGGGCTAAACGTAAATTAGTAAAAATAAAGAGTAGAGAAAGAATCGCACTTCCCCAACCTAATCCTAGTTGCCAAGATAATTGTTTCAGGAAAGTGTTTAAATAACCCATCTCGGTAAACCAGAGGCTATTGGCTACCACTAATACCCCCAACTGCCCGATCACAAGGCAGCCAAGAAACAGTAAAATAGGTTTAGCGATCGAGCTTCGGTTATGTCTGATCAGCATAAATAAAGTGATAAGGGAGAGTCTTTTTTCATTCTAGCGATTTTAGTTTCTCCCTGCTGCTTTTTCTTAAGTAGGTGGGTAGAATTAAATATAAGATGAACGTAGGTTGGGTTGAAGCATGAAACCCAACGCCTGCATGGTTTACGCTACTGCTAACCCATCCTACAAATAATTGTGCCTCCCTACTTAATTTAAAGATAAACTTAAGAAACTATAGCCAGGTTAGGGCGATAACTTTGCTTAAAGTCAGCAATTTTACCTAATTTTAGCGAGGATTAGCAGACTGGAGTATTTCCCGAAAAATCCTGCGTCGATAGGAAGGAGATTCATTACTCATATTCCATAAAGTTTCGTAGAAAAAGAAAGAAACACCAAAATTTTGTTGTCTCGATTTTTTCACTTGTTGAGTAATATTAACCATCGGAATCGGACGACCTTTTAAACCAGATAAAATCCCAATAGCTACGGGGATAGATTGCCTAGCTTGCTGTAATTCTGGTTGTGATAATTCCCAGTCAAAGGCGTTCATATCAGTTCGATACACTTGTATTATTAACTCATCAATCAAGTTTTTTTCTTGCCATTTTTGCCAATCTAAAAGATAGGATTGTAGGGAGAAAGTGTAGGGATTAGGAGATAGGGAAATAATCGCTCTAGGTTGCTGCTTTTTAATCGTCTGGGCTAAACTATTCATATAATCAGTAATTTTATCGGCCCGCCATTGAATCCATGCTTTATCTTGATAATCTTGCGGTGGTAATTGTCCAGAATGTTCCCTTTGATAGAGTTTAATTGTGGTTTCATCATAGCCAAAATCGGCGGGATAACCAAAATGGTCATCAAACTGAATTCCTTCTATATCGTAGTTAGTAATAATCTCGCTGACTAAATCCGTAATAAAGTTTTGTACTTGCGGATGTAAGGGATTTAACCACACCCGTTGATGCACTTTTCCTTCCCACCAAATTACGCTTTTATCCTGTCTTTGGGTTAACCAATCGGGATGCCGTTTGGCTAATTCTGAATCCGCAGGAGCCATAAAACCAAATTCAAACCAGGGAATAATTCTTAATTTTTTCCGATGACCTTGGCTAATTATTTCCTTTAAAAAGTCGCGATTTTTTAAAGATTCATGGGGATCGAGCGCTCGTCCCGTCACTTTTTCTGCTACCTTAGAAGGATAGAGTGTATAACCCCAATTCCAGACCGTGGGATAAATAGTATTAAAGTTTAAATCGGCCAACCTATCAAGGGCATCTTTTAGGATTTCCGGTTTAAATAATACCTCACTATCGATATTAGTTAACCAAACTCCACGAATTTCGGGTTTTTCTTGGGTTTTATTGGTCGATTGTGCGGGAAAATTAAAGGTTATCGTCATGATACAAGCAAAGATAATTAAAAATATTAACCAGCTTATTTTCCCGTATCTTTGACTATAAATCACCAAACTATCGGCGAAATTATTAAAAGTTTTACTGATTCTATTCATAATGGGAAGTGGGAATTATAAATTATAAATTATGAATTATGAATTGGGGAGAAGGGAGAAGGGAGAATAAATAAAAATAATCTCCTGCCGACCGCCTCCTGACTGCTAAAATAACTAAATTATCTCTCTAAATTGCGAGGATCTAGAGCATCGCGTAAACCATCACCGAGTAAATTAAAAGCTAAAACGGTGAGAATAATTAACAAAGCAGGCGGCCAAATTAACCAGGGTTGTAGAACAATAATTGAGGCATTGGTAGCCAAAGAAAGCATATTTCCCCAACTAGGATCTGGTTGTTGAATTCCCAAACCAATTAAACTTAAAACCGATTCGGCCACGATAAACCCCGGCACGGCTAACGTAGCAGAAATAATGATATAACTGGCAGTTTGGGGCAGCACATGACGCAGAATAATATAAAGTGGTTTTGCTCCCATAGCTTTAGCGGCCTGGATAAATTCCTGTTCTTTCAGGGATAAAACTTGACCGCGAATTACCCGCGCTAATCCCGACCAACTGATAAAAGAAGTAATCAGGACGATTAATAAAAAGCGTTGGGTGCTGGTTAATCCTGCGGGTAAAACGGCCGCTAGGGCCACGAGTAAATATATGCCGGGGATAGTCATTAAAACTTCCACAAAACGCATTAAAATCGCATCTAACCAACCGCCAAAATAGCCAGAAACGCCACCGACAAATAAACCGATAGGGAAAGAAATTAAAATCCCGACCAAACCGATAAATAAACTAATTCTGCCTCCGAAAATCAGGCGACTAAAACTATCGCGTCCCGATTCGTCAGTTCCCAATATATTGATTCTACCATCGCCGATCACCCCGAACAGATGGATATCAAGAGGGATACCGGGGAATAAAGTTACTTCCTGCCATTTTGGCGGCAAAGGTAGGCGAATTTGACCTAAATTATAGGTTTCACCCTGAACAAAGAGACTCAGCGGCAAGGGTTTGTTAAAATCTCTCATTAGCTTCCGCTCACCAGTTTCTATATTAATAGCACTTTGAGTGGTGGGATAGACGTGGGGGCCAATCCACTCACCCTTGTTACTTCCCGACTGCGAGCGCCAAAAGATTTGGGTGGGGGGTAGGAGAGACTGACCGGGTTGGGAGGAGTAGGGAGAGTAGGGAGCGACAAAATCCGCCGCCATTACGCTTAAATAGAAGATTAACAGTAAAACTGCTCCCCAACGAGCGAGAGGATTATCTTTGAGTTTGTGCCACCAGTCCATAGGCGATGAGGTCAATAGGAGAGTTAATCTTTATTTTGTCAGTTTGATTGCTACAATTCATCATACCAACAAAAAAGCTGTCTAATGTTTATCAACCCCCTTGTTTATGAGAAATCTCCTGTCTATCGTCAAGATTTTGAGACAGCGCAACCGTTTAAGCATTTGGTCATCGATAATTTTTTAGTTGGGGAGCAAGCGCAAATTTTGCTAGAAAATTTTCCCAGTTTTAATCCGCAAAAAGCCATTAGTGAGTTAGGAAAAGTTGGCGGGAAGGCAGTTAATGAGGATTTAATCGGTTTAGGGGGTGTTTATCAACAGTTTGGCCGCTACGTTCAAGCTCAAGAGTTTTTAGAGTTAATTTCCCAGTTAACCGGTATCGATAATTTAATTCCAGACCCTAGTTTTTATGGGGGTGGAACCCACGAAAATTTACACGGTCAAGAATTAGACCCTCACATTGATTTTAACCTCGATGAGCGTCATTGGTATCATCGCCGCTTGAATTTATTAATCTATTTAAATCCCCAATGGCAAGCAGATTGGGGAGGTAATCTAGAGTTACATTCCAATCCACGTCAACCAGAAGAAAATAAGATTAAATCTTTTGTACCTATCTTTAATCGTTGTCTTATTTTTGAAACCAATGAACATTCATGGCATGGATTTTCTCAGATTAATTTACCAGAAAATCAACGGCATTTATCCCGGAAATCTCTTTCTATCTATCTCTATACCAAAGAACGTCCGAACCAGGAATTATCACCATCTCATACAACTTTTTACATCCCGCGCCCGCTGCCAGAAAATATTCAACCCCATCAAGTTTTAAGCTCAGAAGATTACCAACAAATTAAAATTTTACTGAAAAGACGGGATGATTTAATTCGTTTTTATCAAGATAGAGAACTGAAAGAATCTCAGGATTTAGTTAGTTTAAAATCCCATATTAAGCGCTATCTATCTCTCCAATACCCTCACCTATGGAAAATTATTAAAAGTTTGCCCCGTTGGTAAAAGTGACCTGAAAAAAATCCCTACTTTCCAATCAAAGAAAGTAGGGAATAATCAAAAAAACTAACTGGGAACTTAACCTAATAACTGGGTAGCACGCGCAGTTAAAGCATTGGCAGTTAAGCCATTATAGGCCATAATTTCCCCAGCACTAGCGGTGGTTTCTCCCCGTTTCCAAGCGAAAACATCCCGACGCGCATTACTGCGTAACATAATTGGTTCTAACATGGCGCTTGTACCACCAGTTACTCCGATTAAAGCATCACCGGCAAAGAGACTGTCAAAACCAGCATCATCAAGGAAATTATTATCAGCTGCCGAGCTAGTTTCACTCATCACATCGCTAGGACGGTAGAGACGACGGGGATTAATTACCGAGACGATTTTTACCCCGATTCCCGCCGCTTCTAACTGTTGTGCAGACTCAAAGACGGGTAATAAAGTCATATCGCCAATGACGGCAAAAACAACTTTTTTACTGCCTTCCGATTCGTGGAGAATTATGCCGCCTTTTTCTAAAGCTTGACGGGTTTGCTCAAAGGTGGTTCGCACCGGTAAAGGCGATTTACTAGCGGTGATTGTAATGCCTTTATTGCTAGTTCCCAAGGCCCATTCATAACAGACTTGAATACTGTTAGCATCGCAGGGAAAGAGAGGGAAAATATTGCCATTTCGCATCATAGCGGCGAAATAATTTTCAATCTCTGGGCGTTGGTGTGTCCAACCATTACGCCCTTGCTCTAAGGCTCCGGCGGTGAATAAAGTAATAGTAGAAGGGGTGGGACGACGTAACTCGGCCATCGCTTGGGTTACAGTCTGCCAAATCGGTAAACCATTGATAGCAAAAGACTCGTAGGAACACCATAAAGTCCGCCCTCCCAAGAGAGATAAACCGACGGCTAACCCGGCACAGGCATCCTCGCTTAAAGGCTCATAAACTTGACCGTTAGGTGCTTGGAAATAGGCATCATCGGTGGTGGGGTGAATAATCTTTAAACCGACGTTAATATTATTAATTCCCGAAGCGGCATTACCATCAGCATTAGTGACGACAAAATTGGAGTCAGCTTTACCCACAGCTACCACTAATTCCCCCATGGCAGTGGTGGCCACTTTTTTATCACCACCTACAGTATATTCGGTCATCGGTAAGGTTCCTAAATCCGGCAGCGGCAAGACTTTTTCCGTTACCACTGTTTCTGCTGCCGGACCCCCTCCAGAGCGCTCGAAATTAGTACGAACAATTGCCCAAGCTTCAGGGGGTAAAGCGCGTTCCTGTAAGGCACTAACTATATAATCTTTTTCTAAAGAATCGCCTGGATAAAGATTATGGGAAGCCGCTCCCCGTTTGTGAACTCCCGCCCCTTTAAGTTGTTTAATAATGATCACCGTTAGTTTACCACCTAGGGCTAATTGGGCGGCTTTATCCGTGGCCATTAACACCGCTTTCATGAACTCCAGACGCTGGTTAAAAGAGAATTTGGTGCTATCTACATATTCCCCATTTTGATTAGCATCATCGAAGTCTTTAGCATTAATGAGAATCACTTCCTCGAAACCATTACCGCGCCAATAGGCTTCCATTTCGGCGTTAGTTTTCAGGGACACCATGCTATGGTGTTCTTGGGAATAGCCATTCCAAACTAAAATTGGCAGAAAATTGGTAATTTCTGGGTAAGCAGTGTGAAAATGACCAAAACTACTCATAATGTAGGGTTCTCCTAAACCACCATCCCCGATAGTCACAGGGAAAAGGGTATTAGGGTGTAATTTGGCCGCCGCCATGGCAAAATGTTGGCCTTGGCCCAAAGGACCGGCCGGCCCGAGCAGTCCGGGGATTTGTCCGGAAAGATGCCCTAAAAGTCCGTGTTTTTCCCGAAAACGTTCTCCCAATTCCCTGACGTTGCTGATGCCCATGGCTTCCAGAGAGCGATCGAGAAAGACGTTACTATAAAAACCGGGGGCATGATGGCCCACTTCGGTGAAAATATTTTTCTGGCCTAACATCATCAAAGAGGCAATCACGTCGGCAGCGCTGGCAAAACCGCCGGGGTGTCCCGATTCTTTGGTAGCGGTGATTTGTAGGGTGAGGTAACGCAAAGCATCGGCGGCTAGGAGGGTTTGATAGATAGCATTCGGGTCATTAGCGGCAATAATAGCGGTTTTTCCCTCAGCGATAGCGGCTTTTCCTGCATATTTATCAAATTCGGGTAAGGAAGCCCCAAAATATTTTATCCCTTGACAAAAATCGGGAATTGTGCTAGTAGCTGTCATAAAATTAATATACCCCTTTACATACAGGCAATCGTTAAAACTATCTTACAGTTAGCGGTAACTCTCGATAGATGCGATATTAGAGGGGGTTTCCATAGGCGATCGACTATTTGTGCTACACTGATCGCCAATGTCAACGATAAAATTAATCCTATTGATCATGTTAAATAGCAGCCAATTACAGGATTTAATCAGCAAATCACTGCGTTATCTATTAATTATCGGCACTATTGCCCCTCTCACTTCCTTAGAGGCTCGCTCAGTCCAAGCCACTCCTCCTAGTAGTGCTGCACCCGCTAAAGAGGCGACCGCGCCTATCCCCGCCCAAAGCAAAGAGTACACCCTAGGAGAAGGGGATAAAGTGCGCGTCACCATCTACCAAGTGGCGGATTTAAGCGGCGATTTCCTCGTTTTAGCCGATGGAACCCTGACTTTACCTCTGATTGGCAGCGTCAAAGTGGAAGGAATGACCGTCACCGAAGCCGGCCAAACCCTTGCCAAACGTTACACCACCTATCTCAAACGTCCCGTGGTTACTGTTAGCATTCTCACCCCCCGGCCTCTGCAAATCGCCATCGCGGGGGAAGTCAATCGTCCGGGTACTTATACAATTAACCCCGAACAAAGCCAAAAAACGCCCCTATTGACCGAAATAATCCGGCAAGCGGGGGGAGTGACTACGGTGGCCGATATTGGTCAAGTTCAAATCCGACGCAACCTCAAGGGACAAGAACAGCTAATTCAAGCGAATCTCTGGCAATTAATCCAAAAAGGCGATACAACCCAAGATATTAGCCTCAGGGATGGTGATAGCATCGTTATTCCCACTAAAACGACCCTTAGCGTCGGGGAAGTCAACCAATTAGCTGATGCCAATTTTGGACTAGATAGCGATCGAGAAATTAATGTTACTGTGGTGGGAGAAGTTTATCGTCCGGGGTCCCATCGTATTGTCCCCACTGCCAACAATAACAATAACAATAATAATGACCTAGATCGCGGTGGCACCAGGAAACCGGCCCGACTAACCCAAGCTATCCAACAAGCGGGAGGCATCAAACCTCTGGCCGATATCCGACAGGTGCAAGTGCTGCGTTATACTCGTGACGGTTCCCAGCAGAAAATCCCCGTAGATCTGTGGAGTTTGCTCGAAAAAGGTGATATGACCGGCGATATCTTTCTTCAAGAAGGGGATACGGTGATTATCCCCACCGCTACTGAAATCTCGGCCAAGGAATCGGAAACCCTAGCATCGGCTAGTTTTGCCCCCAAAACTATTAACGTGAAAGTGGTCGGGGAAGTGGTCAAACCGGGGACAATTGAAGTTCCTCCCAATACCCCTCTCAATCAGGCAATTTTAACCGCAGGAGACTTTGATAAGCGTCGGGCCGATCAGTCCACAGTGGAATTAATTCGTCTCAATCCTAACGGAACCGTCACCAAAACCTCAATTAACGTCGATTTTTCCCAGGGTATCAACGAGAAAACTAACCCGATTCTCCGCAATAATGATGTGGTGGTGGTTCATCGTAGCAATCTGGCCTCTGCCACCGACACCCTCGGCGCGGTTTTAAGTCCCTTTACCGGTCTGACAGGCTTTTTCAACGGATTTTTTAATCTTTTCCGTTAAAAAAGTTTACTTTACCACGATGTCATTAGCTAAGTAATCGAGCTAATAATAGATATAGAAACGGCGAAAAGTCGTGAGCGGTCACGGCTTTTCTGCTCAATAGACTCAGGAAAGAAAACTATGATTTTTCTCCTTACTCTAGCCCTAATCTCCCTGTCGATTAGCTACAATGTTCACGGCGAAATAATTAGCCTCAGTACCTGCTTATTGGGTCTTTTTTGTGGCTTGTTAAGTTTGTTCTTTACACCCCTACCGGTAAAAGTTTTTATTCTTGTCACCTTAGTCCTCTTCCACTGGGATTTTCAGCCCTAAACCCGACTAAAACCCTAAGCAGACTTAACCCATCAAAAAAACTGTTATGCAAAAACGCTATCTCGGTCAGACTAATATAGAAATTACTCCCCTTCTCCTGGGTACTTGGCAAGCAGGAAAAAAGATGTGGGCAGGTATTGAAGATAAGGAAAGTATTAGGGCTATTCGTGCCGCTTTTGAGACAGGAATTACCACTGTAGATACAGCCGAAATCTACGGGGAAGGTCACTCAGAATCCATTGTTGCTCAAGCTTTAGCCGATGTGCGAGAACAGGTAATTTATGCCACAAAAGTTTTTGCTAATCACCTCAAATACGAGGAAGTTATCGCCGCTTGTCATCGCTCTTTAAAAAACCTGCAAACTGATTATATCGATCTTTACCAAATTCATTGGCCTAGTGGCTCATGGAACACGGAAATAGTGCCTATTTCTGAAACTATGGCCGCTCTTAATTATCTGAAAGCACAGGGAACAATTCGCGCTATCGGGGTTTCCAATTTCTCCCGCTCTCAACTGGAAGAAGCTGGTCAATACGGCAGAATTGAGAGTATTCAACCTCCCTATTCTCTGTTTTGGCGCTCGGTAGAAAAGGAAATTATGCCCTATTGTATAGACAATAATATTTCTATTCTGGCCTATTCTCCCCTTGCCCAAGGTTTATTAACAGGAAAATTTAGAAACGGTTATCAGTTGGCAGCGGAAGACCATAGAATTAAAAATAAACTCTTTCATGGCGAAAACTTTCAGAGAGTACAAGCGGCTTTAACTCAATTAGAACCGATTGCTAACCGCTATAGTTGTTCCCTAGCTCAATTATCTCTGGCTTGGTTAATTAAGCAACCCCAAACTAATGCAATTGCTGGGGTAAGAAATGCCGCTCAGGCAGTTAATAACGCTCAGGCAATGACAATTAATTTAACCCCAGAAGACCTAAAATTAATTGATAATATTGGTAAACAGGTAACTGATTTCTTGGATGATAATCCTGTGCTGTGGGATTTCTAAAAATTATACAGCAGTTATCTTAAGGGTGAAGACAGAGGCTTTGGTTAATTCTCAGGAAAAAGCCTGTATAATGATAGCTATAGTCCGATTCTTACCGCAGGATTATCCCTATGGCTAAATCCAAAAAACACAATCTGCAATGGATTAAAGAAACCCTCGACTTAAATCCAGATCATAACTGGAAATCTAGTCCGGGTAACAGTATTTTTGTAGCTGGTCGCGGTGCAGTGCGCTTTGAAGTTCCTCAAGATTGGCATTTTGAACCTGATGATAATTCCTTTCGTTTTTTAGATAGAAAACCTCCCGATGATGATTGTCGTTTAGAGGTTTCCTATAATTTACTTCCTCCCGGAGATTGGAAAGAATTACCGCTAAAAGGAATGGTCAAAAAATTAGCTCGTGAAGATAGCCGCAATCCTCACGAAATCGGCGAAGTTATCCAAGAAAAACGCCAAACTGTCCGCATTGTTTGGGTACAAATTCAATTCATCGACCCCCAAGAAAATCGACCCGCTTATTCGCGCATTGCCGTGGGTATTGGTTCCGGGGTTCAATGTTTAATTACTATGGATTATTGGGTCAATGATGCGGAAAAATTCACCCCCGTCTGGGATACGGTTATCTCCTCCCTGGTGTTAGGTTTATATATTCGCGATCCTCGCAGCGGTTTAGCTTTCCCCGACTAAAGGTAATAGCAATTTTGCAGGAAAATTTCCTTGACAAAAAACCTTAATTGTGATAATGGAAAAATTTATCCCTCGACTTGCGTGGGGATAGCTGCCGGTCCCCGCATTGACGGGATGTGCAGGAAAGCAAGAGGGACTCAGACTTAAACGCAAGCTATGACCTTGAGGAATAGTGATAAAAGTGGCCTGCATGACAATATTTAGGGGTGATTCGGGATTATTTACCCGTTTATAACCCTGAGTGATATTAAAAACCCGACCATCGGGGGTAACTTGAGAAACCACCGCGCAGATATCGAAACTAACCGCATCTGCTTGACAATAACAATCCAGACGGGAACTACCCAAAATCGTTAAATCTTTCTCTAGGGGGGGAGAAGTGTAGGTAATCACATCACTGCGACAGTCTAGCATGGTGCGGTCGAATATTCCCCCCGGTAAGGCGCTATGACCTCCTAAAGATGGCACCGGTCGCCAAGGATCGTGAACGATGGTATCCTCGATCGCAGGTTCTAACAAAATCGCGCTTAATTTCCCCTCATCCTCGCGCAGATTGGCTAAACCTTGACTAGCAAGATAATAAATTTGCTGATTTTCTCTGGGAAACTTCTCCAGATATCGCCATTGATTAGACCCCATTTGAAATAGATACATAGGAGGATTTTCAAATAACTCCACTTCCTGACCTTTTAAGAAATAATCAAACCATTGCAGCTGCATTTTATCCACGGGACTAATTGCCTCTTGACCATAATCTATCTCTCCTACTTTTCTCCCCCAAGGTAGATGAGTCCAAGGACCAATAATTAGTCGTTGGGGATAGATAGAACGACTTTGCATTTCTTGGTATAAACTCAAAGTTCCCCGGAGATGAGGATCGAACCAACCCCCGATATGTAACATCGGTAAATCGATATTTTTTAAAAGGTGTTGCGGTGATAAATTTTGCCAATAGTCATCGGGAAGATAACGAGTAATCCAATCGTGATAAAAAGAATCGGCGGCCAAATCCTGTAAAATTTGGGGAGAGGCTGCAATAGGATCAAAAAGGGGTAAATTTCGGGAAGCTACCCAGAGTTTTTGATAGGCAGTTTCGTCCCCTTTTAATCTAGCTGTTTCCGCAGCTAATTGTATTGCCCAAGCAAGATTATATTGTAAATTAAATGCTTCATTTTCATAGGCCCAATCTCGATATAAATCGTGAGCAATCATCGCTGGGCAAATAGTTTTTAAAGCGCTATGACCATTGGCAGCGGCATATAATTGGGTCATTCCCTGATAGGAAAAACCATACATTCCCACCACACCCGTATTATTAGGAATAGTTAAAACCCATTCAATAGTTTCTAATCCGTCGCTAATTTCATGGGCAAATAAATTAAAATTTCCCGTCGAGTTTCCCCGTCCCCGGACATCCTGAATTACCACAATATAACCCCGACGTGCATACCAGCTAGGATGGGCATAAACCACCGTAGAAGCGATCGTTTTTCCGTAGGGTTGTCGCATTAGTAAAATAGGAAAAGATTCCCTACTATCGGGACGATAAATATCGGCAGCTAAACTAATTCCATCTCTGGTGATGAAACTAGCTGTTTCTTTTTTTATGGGGTAGGGATTAAGCATTATTATCTCTTTCAGATAAAAAATAGTGTCAGGTGGCTCAATTGGGAAAACTTGACAAAGACCAGATAAAGCTTAACTAAATGTTACAATAAAGGCGGACTGCCTCACCGGCCTAAGACTGGAGAAAAATCAACGATGCTACGACTAGAGAGAATTAGTAAGATTTACCCGACGGGAGAAGTGTTAAAAGATGTCACTTGGGAAGTAAAAACTGGCGATCGCATCGGGTTGGTGGGAGTCAATGGGGCCGGAAAATCCACCCAACTAAAGATTATTATGGGGGAAGTGGAACCCACCGCCGGAGAGATCATCCGTCCTACCAGTCTCCATATCGGCTATCTTACCCAAGAATTTGAAGTGGATCCCCGTCGGACGGTACGCGAGGAATTTTGGACGGTGTTTCAAGAAGCGAATCAAGTCCACCATCAACTAATAGAAATTCCCCAGCACATGGAAAAAGCCGATCCCGAAGAATTAGATCGCTTAATTCATCAATTGGATCGCTTACAAAGACAATTTGAAGGGTTAGATGGTTATGGATTAGAAGCACGCATCGAGAAAATTTTACCAGAAATGGGCTTTACTATTGATGACGGCGATCGCTTGGTAAGTTCCTTTAGTGGTGGTTGGCAAATGCGGATGAGTTTAGGCAAAATTCTCCTACAAACTCCCGATATTTTACTCCTCGATGAACCCACTAACCATTTAGACTTAGAAACCATTGAATGGTTAGAAAAATTCCTCAAGGATTTAACTACTCCCATGGTCATAGTTTCCCACGACCGGGAATTTCTCGATCGCCTCTGTACCAAAATTGTCGAAACTGAAAGGGGAGTTTCTACCACTTATTTAGGTAATTATTCTGCCTATCTACAGCAAAAATACGAACAACAATCCGCTCAGTTAAGTGCCTACGAACGTCAGCAAAAAGAACTAGAAAAACAGCAAGCTTTCGTGGATCGGTTCCGGGCCAGTGCCACCCGTAGCACCCAAGCAAAAAGCCGGGAAAAACAATTAGAAAAGGTGGAAAAAATTGAAGCCCCAATCGCCGATGTGCGTACCTTAAAATTCCAGTTTCCTCCAGCAGTGCGTAGTGGTCGGGAAGTGGTAACTATCAAAAATCTTGTTCACATTTACGATGATAAAATTCTCTTTTTGGGAGCAAATCTGGAAATAGAAAGGGGCGATAGAGTCGCTTTTTTAGGCCCAAATGGTGCAGGAAAATCCACGCTTTTACGTTTAATTGTTGGGTTAGAACCCCCCACAGAAGGCTCGATTGAAATCGGTAAACATAACGTTATTCCTAGTTATTTTGAGCAGAACCAAGCGGAAGCTTTAGACCTAACTAAAACCGTTTTAAATACGATTCATGATGAAGTTCCCGATTGGAAAGATGTGGAAGTTCGCAGTCTTTTAGGGCGATTTTTATTCAGTGGGGAAACGGTATTAAAAAGAGTAGAATCTTTGAGTGGTGGCGAAAAAGCGCGTCTTGCTTTAGCCAAAATGTTACTTGCTCCCGCTAACTTATTGATTCTCGATGAACCCACTAATCACCTCGATATTCCCGCCAAGGAAATGTTAGAATCGGCTTTAAAAGTTTATGAAGGCACGGTTTTAATTGTTTCCCATGATCGTTATTTTATCTCCCAGGTAGCTAACAAAATTGTCGAGATTCGGGACGGCGAATTAATTGCCTATGCGGGAGATTATCACTATTATCTAGAAAAACTAGACGAAGAAAAACAAAAAGCCGAACAAAAACGCATTGAAGCGGAAAAAGCGGCCAAAGCTGCCGCTAAACGCTCTAAACAAAAGGCCAAAAAAGGTTAGAATGTAAAGTATCAACCTATCCACAATTATCTATCGATTAATTAATCTTATGGCAGCTATAAAAGTAGGCGATCAAGTTCCTAATTTTTCTCTCCCTTCCCAAACAGGGGCAACGGTTAATATCGGCGATTTAATCGGTAAAAAATCCCTAGTAATTTATTTCTATCCCAAAGATGATACTCCGGGTTGTACCGCAGAATCCTGCGCTTTCCGCGATAGTTATGAAGTGTTTACCGATGCAGGTGCGGAAGTTATTGGTATTAGTGCCGATAGTCCCCAATCTCATCAACAATTTGCCCAAAAATATAATCTTCCCTTCACTCTTTTAAGTGATAGTGATAACCGAGTGCGGAAATTATTCGGTGTTCCCTCTACTCTATTCGTCCTCCCCGGACGAGTTACCTATATCATTGATAAAGCGGGAATCGTCAGACATATTTTTGATTCTATGTTAGATTTTAAAGCTCACGTTACCGAATCTTTAAACACGATTAAATCTTTTTAAGTTGATGATTATAAAAGAAATCCCGATCAGATAATTACTTGGGAAGAAATTAAAACATCTATCGAGTAATTGTGCTGATTCTGACTTAAAAACACGCCAATTCAAGTCTGAATTGGCGCTTTTCCCCTAGTTTCGACTGATCGTTTATGGGTGAAAACTCATCTCTTCGGTGAGATTTCCTTTTAAGTCTTCTCCCAATCACTGGGAAAGATTGGTGATCGCTCGTAAAGTAGTTATCTCAATGATGAGGTACGAAGTCTCCTTTTGGGTAACGTCGCCACTGCGGAACGTCGGAAAAGTAGCTAGTCCTCTGGAGATGATGCTAAATACCGTCATACTTCATCTTTATGAGAAAGGCCGTAACTTGCTTTTATAGGTAATACTTTTGAGATATTTACATATCTATCTGTAGTAGGAAATTGGCGAGTGGCGAGTTTTTTTAGTAAACAGTAAAGAGTAATCAGTGAAGTGATAACTGATAACTGATAACTGATAACTGATAACTGATAACTGCTATAAACCACCCCAAACTAATCGGGCTGCCCAAAAGGGAATTAACAAAAATAAAGCAATAAAATCAGCCCATCTTAACTGTAATTGGTGCCAGCGAACTTGATGCTGATTGGGACTGGTAAAACCGCGAACCTCCATAGCGATCGCTATTTGTTCGGCGCGTAAAAGCAAATTATCTAGTAATTTTTCCACTACTGTTAACCAGACGTTTAAACTTCTTTTAATCCCTAATTTTTGCCAATCGATCGCCCTAGTTCGCACTGACCTAGCTAGATTTTGCACTTCTTCTAAAACCAGGGGAATAAAGCGCAAAGATAGGGTAAGAGTCAGAGAAATTTCTGTCACTGGCACATTAAATCGCCGTAAAGGACTCATTAAATTCTCTAAACCTTCGGTAATTTCTTCCGGTGCCGTCGTCAACAAAAAGAGATTAGTGCTATAAATTAAAGTAAAAACTAAGGTACTAATTCTCACTGCTAATTCCAAAGAACGTCGGGTAACAAATAAACGACCTCTATCCCATAAAACATACTGATAATCACTTGCTGGCGGTAAATTCAGCCCTTCCTCCGGCAAACGCGGCTGAATACTCACCCCTAAACCATCGGGAGTGATAGCAGTAATCAGAAAGACAATAATCGCCAAAAATATCAGCCAGCCCATCTGTTGCCGCCAGACGCGGGGAGGAATAGGGGCCAACAGGGTTAACAACATTAACAATCCCACCAAAGCTAAACGCCACCAAGGATTAGCTAATAAAGGTGCTGCTAAAAAAGCCATTAACCAGATAAATTTTACCCGCGCATCCAGTTGATGTAGTCGGGTAATCGGTTGATCGAGATAAAGACCGATGGGCAAACTTCGCAATAAATCCATAAATTAGACCTTGGTGGCTCTATTAACCGTTTTTTCCACTTCTCGCGCCGGTTTGCCGCGCCAGATTAAGCGGATCGGGGTTCCTTTAAAGCCTAACTGTTGCCGGAATTGCCCTTCGATGTAACGGCGATAGTTATCATTAAAGCGCTGGGGATCGTTAACAAAAAGGGCGATCGTGGGGGGTTGACTCGATACTTGCGTGCCATAGTATAGTTTCCCCTGTTTTCCGCCTCTGGTGGTGGGGGGATTGTGCCATTTAACCGCATCTTCGATCACATCGTTGATTACCGAGGTACTGACGCGACGACGGTGAGATTCGGCGGCAATATCAACTAATTCGAGGATTTTAGTGACTCTTTGCCCCGTCATGGCGCTGACAAAGATCATTTCTGCCCAATCCATAAAATACAGCCGATCTTGGAGCATTTTGGTATAAGTATTGATGGTGTAGGTGTCTTTCTCCACCGCATCCCATTTATTGACCACTAGCACCACCGCACGCCCTTCTTCAATGATTCGTCCCGCTAATTTTAAATCCTGTTCGGTGACACCATCTAGCACATCGATGACGAATAACACCACGTCAGACCGGCGAATTGCCTTAAAAGCACGGTTAATACTGAAAAATTCGGCTCCATAGTCCACATTCTTCTTACGGCGAATGCCAGCGGTGTCAATTAACCGATAAACCTGTCCTTCTCGTTCAATTAAAGTATCGATCGAGTCTCTAGTGGTTCCCGAAATCGGACTGACGATCGCCCGTTGTTGTCCAGTTAAAGCATTGAGGAGACTGGATTTACCCACGTTAGGACGACCGATAATTGCCACTTTAATCTCTTCATTTTCGGGAATTTCCGCCGCGGGTGGCAAATATTTAATCACCGCATCGAGTAGTTCACCTGTACCAGAACCGTGAATGGCCGAGATGGGGAAGGGTTCACCGATGGCTAATTCCCAGAATTCCGTCGCTTGCAGGATACCCTGTTCCACCGATTCACATTTATTAACTGCCAAAAGTATCGGCACATTTTGCTGTCGTAACCAAGCGGCAATTTCTCGATCGCCGGCGGTAATTCCCCCTTGCCCATCGACGACAAAAATCGCCACACTTGCCTCTGCTAGGGCGATTAAAGCCTGTTCGCGGATTAAAGGGAGAAATTCGCTGTCATCGTTAAAAACTAGCCCTCCTGTATCGACAATTTGAAAATCTCGATCGCACCAGAAAGCTGGTTGATAGGTGCGATCTCTGGTAATCCCGGGTTGATCAAAAACGATCGCCTGTTGATCTCCAGCGATACGATTGACGAGGGTGGATTTGCCCACATTGGGACGACCGATAATAGCGACGACAGGCAGTTTCATAAGAGGAGAAGGGGACGGAAATTAAAGACCCAATATTCTATCATAGCGATTTGCGATCGAGCTTGGTTGATTTAAACGTTGGTGTACCTAAAGATAGTAGTAATGGAGATAGGGATCGGTCGTCGGTCGTCCGGAGACTATTTTTATTTATTCTCCCCACACCCCACACCCTACACCTTTTAAACGGGATTTAGTATGACAGGTCTAGTGACCCAGAAAACAAGGAAGCGCGAGCGATTCATGTTAATTTTTATTAAGAAGCGATCTTTGATGAGAACAGACAACTATGAACTTCGAGATTCCCAGTGCCGTAAAAACTTGGTCACAATTTGGCCATCCCATTCTCATGTGGGTTTTATTAGGATTAACTATCTATGCCCTCTATTCGGGGCTACAATGGCGACGGACGCGGACAGCAGATAAAGACCTAAAAAAAGAATTATTGCCCAAAAATTTTCGCACTAAACACTATCAAATTGGCTCCCTAATCCTGGCTTTAATGGTGTTGGGGACGATCGGGGCTATGGCGGTGACTTATATTAATAACGGTAAATTATTTGTCGGGCCCCATCTGCTGGCCGGTTTAGGGATGGTGGGTTTAATCTCAATCAGTGCCGCTTTAGTACCTTTAATGCAAAAAGGCAACGAATTGGCTAGAATCACCCATATTACCCTTAATGCCGTCATTTTAGGTCTTTTTGGCTGGCAAGCCTTCACAGGAATGGATATAGTCCAGCGTATTCTCAGCAAAATGTAAGAAAACCTAAACAGAGAGGATGCGTCTGATGACGCATCTAACCCTATGAGAGAAGGGAGAGGGGAGCAAAAAACTGACACTAAATCCAGTTATTAAAAAGTGATACTAAATCTGGTTATTAAAAACTGATTATCTATTGCTCCTATTGCCTATTGCCTATTGCCTTTTGCCTGTCCTGATATGTAGCCTATACTTAACGGATTTAGTATGAGATGCTCCCTAACCATATCTGCCAATTTTCAGTAAACAGTTCACTGATAACTGATAACTGATCACTGATATAGTCATTTCAGATAAGTCTGATACACTCTAGACCAGTTAAACCCTTATTAACTCTAGCATTGATATTCTCAATCTTAATTGAAATGACTATAACTGATAACTGATCACTGATAACTGATTAAATGCCGTGACTTTTGCCGATTACCCAATGACGACGGAAGAAGCGAGCGAGCGAGGTTTCTTCTAAGGATAAGTAAATCGGTCTTCCGTGGGGACAAGTGCGGGGATTACGAGTATTTTGCCAATCATCGAGTAAATTCTGCATTTCTTCTAAACTTAAAGCTGTACCGTTGCGGATCGCACTACGGCAAGCGGTGGCCACCTGAGCGGTTTGTAAATCGCCCCCTAAACTTAATTCTAGTAAAGCATCAGCCCGATCCTGCCGCTCTTTTAGTAGAACAGGAATACTACGAATAGCCCAAGAACGATCGCCAAAACTAGCAACTTCTAATCCTAAACGTTGTAATTGTTCGACTTGTCGAGTAGTTAACTGATTTAAGATGATCGGAGTATCTAACGGCACGATTTCCCAGTTATCCTCTAAACGTTCGTACAAAACCCGCTCATGGGCAATATGTTGTTCCACTAACCATAATCCGTTAGGATGTTCAGCAACTATATAAGTTTGGTGAATTTGGGCTAATGCCTTTAATTCCAGCCGATTTTTCCTGGATTTTTCCCCTATTGTATAAGTGCTTTTTTCCTCGGCAGCCTTGAGAATTTGACTGACGCGCTGATTTTGCGCTTTTTCGGGTATATGTTCGGGATTTAGTCCTAACGCCTTGTCTATGGCTGAAATTATCTGTTCTTGCCAAAAAACAAGGTTATGCAGGTATATTTCCGCTTTAGCTGGGTGACGATTCCAATCGATCGAACGGGGGTTAAGATGTAGATGGAGAAAACAAACGGGATAGCGATCTTTAGGGACTGTGCGAGCGAAAGCTTTAAATATTGCCTGTTCTAACTCCGATGAGCGCACCATTCGCCCATTAACAGCAATTTTAACCCAATCCGGTTGATGGCGAGAAATGCGATCGGGCAAACCGATGACTAATTCAATTTGAGCCAATTCTGCGTCAGGAGTCGTTAAGTCAAGTTTTAGGGATGCTAAATCGTTAAAATGCAGAGATTTAACTAATTGGGGTAATATTTGACTGGCATCCTTACCCGGACTAATGCGTAACCAATCTTGATGATCTTGGAAAACCTGCCAAGTAATTTGGGGATGACAGAGAGCAAAATTATGAATTAAAGTCTGTATATCCTTTAATTGTTTGTTAATTGACGGTAAAGCTTGACGACGCACGGGAAAGTTACCAAAGAGATTCTCTACCGTGACGATAGTGCCGATAGCTATAGGAATCGTTTCTAAATTATCCGGCTCGCCCTGGTGATTGTAAAGACAATAACAACCTAAATCATCGTCATGGCGACTGGCAACCCGCAGACGCGCCACCTGTGCGATACTGTGCAAAGCTTCACCACGGAATCCGAGACTGGTAATCTGCCAAAGATCGTCCCGTTGGCGGATTTTGCTGGTACTGTGGGCATAGCTACACAGTTGCAAATCTTCTCTAGACATTCCCCTACCGTTATCCGATACTTGTATTCGCCAGTTTTGCGGAGATATATCGATGGTAATCCTATCTGCCCCCGCATCAATGGCATTTTCGACTAATTCTCGCACCACAGCGCCTAAAGAGTCGATTACCTCTCCTGCGGCAATTAAATCAATTACGTCTTGGGGTAAAACTTGTATGGGCAAGGTCATCAATTAATGGTTTTAGCCAAGGGCAAACTCGATATATTGTCGCACAGGGGGTGCATGATTAAGGACTCCCCTCCCTACCAATTTATCGGCGATCGCTGCTTCCTTGCCATCCCGCTGCACTGATCAAATATAGCGATAGTCCTGGAGCAAGTCCAATGAGTATGGGCTACATATCAGGAGATGCACTCCTGCAAGGGGAGTGACTCTTAAATTATACTAAATCCGTTGAGCATAGGCTACATATCAGGAGAGCCAAGAGGCAGAAGGCAAGAGGCAAAAGGGGGAATAAATAATCAGTTTTTAATAACCGAATTTAGTATTATTACAGATGCGTCAGCAGCTGCGTGTAAGCATCCCACCGAAAAACTAATGCGCGGGGGGTTTGGGGGGTAGAACCCCCCAAAAGCTTGGATTGAGTGATAAAATCGGAAGCAATACTAAATCCGTGGAGTATGGGCTACATATCAGGAGAGGCACTCCTGCAAAACGGAGAATAAATAATCAGTTTTTAATAACTGGATTTAGTCTGATTACCGTAGCGGCAAAAATGCTGTTGATAGGCAATAATCCCTGATCGAGATAAGATTAATTCTGGTGATCATAGGGAGGACAGTGGTGAATAAACTAAGCATTCTGGTTTTACACGGGCCGAATTTAAACCTATTGGGGAAAAGAGAGCCGAATCTCTACGGTAACGTCAATTTAGAAGCGATTAACCAGTTTTTAAGCGAAGAAGCTACCCGTTTAGGGGTGAATTTAACCGCGCACCAGTCCAATCAGGAAGGGCAATTAGTGGACTGGATTCAGCAAGCATGGGGTCAGCATGACGGTATTTTGATTAATGCAGCAGCTTATACTCATACCAGTATCGCCATCCGCGACGCACTCTTAGGCACAAAAATTGCCTGTGTGGAAGTACACTTAAGCAATATTTACAAACGCGAGTCTTTTCGTCATCATTCCTACATTGCCGATATAGCCATCGGACAGATTAGCGGTTTTGGGGCCGAAAGTTATCGCTTAGGATTATGGGCATTAGTCGATTATTTGCAAAAGAATGGGAAAATTTAAGACAAATGCTGGAACTTCGGGCTTTTAAACCCAAATTTTCGATAAACTAGCGTAGAGGCCGTCTTTGGTTAATAAATCTTCATGGGTTCCCGATTCGACTAATTCCCCGCGTTTCAGCACAAGAATTCGATCGACATTGCGAATAGTGGAGAGACGATGGGCGATAATAATAGCAGTACGATCGACTAAAATCTGTTCTAAAGCTTCTTGAATTAATACTTCTGTCCCCACGTCTAAACTAGCAGTAGCTTCATCTAAAACTAGAATTTCTGGGTTACGAATAGCGACTCTCGCAAAAGCGAGTAATTGTTTTTGTCCTCCCGACAAATTTGCGCCCCGTTCGCGTAAACGGGTATGATAACCATCGGGTAACTCCTCGATAAAGTGATCGATATTAGTTAATTTAGCCGCTGCCTTCACCTGCTCAAAATCATAATTTTCTCCTAAAGTAATATTGCGAGTAACATCCCCAGCAAAGAGAAAAGTTTCTTGGAGAATGACACCAATATAACGTCTTAATTCCCCTTGGGGAAGATAACGGATATCGATACCATCCACTAGAATTCTGCCCTTACTTGGTTCGTAAAGACGACAGAGAAGACGAATAATCGAACTTTTTCCCGCACCAGTGGGACCGACTAAAGCGACTTTTTCACCCGGATGAATAGTAAAATTGAGACCTTTGATAATATATTCATCAGGTTTATAACCAAACCAAACATTTTCAAAAATAATCTCGCCAGTTTGACATTTTTCTGGAAAAGAAATCTCTTTATAATTGTTAGAATCGGTTATTTCAATGGGAATACTAATTAATTCCCCAATGCGTTCAATAGCAGTAAAACCCGATTGAAACATGGTAAATTTTTCGGCAAACTGACGCAGGGGATTAAAGAGACGTTGGGAGAATAAAATAAAAGCCGATAAAACCCCAAAATCAATGGTTTTCTGGAGAATAAAAATCCCGCCTAACCATAATACTCCTCCCACGGCAATTAATCCGATCCATTCCAACGTAGCTGAGACGGCCGAATCATAAAAAATTGTTTTATCTAGGGAGCGACGATAGTGAGTATTGGTAGCGCGAAACATTTCAGCGTTAAAGCGTTCGCGGCGAAACAATTGAACAATATTAACTCCGACTACATTTTCCTGTAATTGGGCATTAAGTTTTGATAATTCCTCGCGTACTTGATAGTTAGCGATGCGGTATTGTTTTTGAAAAAAGATAATTAAAACAGTGACGGGAAATAACATCAACACCAACAATAGAGCTAATTGCCATTGTAGGGTAAACATGGTGATGATAATAACTAAAATATTGACCAAATCACTGACAACTCCGATCGCCCCACTAGCAAAAACTTCTCCTAATGCTTCCACATCGCTGGTTAAACGAGTGACTAAACGTCCCACGGGAGAGCGATCAAAAAAACTGGAGGAAAGGGAAGTAACATGACTAAATAAATCTTCCCGGACATTAGCAGTAATGGACTGACCGACTTTCTGCACTAGATAACCTTGTGTTGTCCCTAAAATCAGTCGTAAAATAATCGAAGCTGACAGGATAATAATTAAGGTATTAATGGCTGCTGTTAAGGGCATTTGAGCCAAAAAATCCCAAGTTTGTTCCTTTTGCAAAAGGGAGACCGCTTGACCGATAATTAAGGGTTGGATCGCCCCCGTGAGAGATAGGGGAAAAAGAAGTATTAATGAGCAAAATAGCAGGGCTTTTTGCTTTTTTGCGTAGGGAAGTAATCTTAATAATAAGCTCCAGTCATTTTCTTTGACCGGAGGGGACACAGGGGGTGATGATAGACTCATGAAGTGATTTCCAATGAAATTCTCGGCAGCCGGGGAGAAATTACACCCCTATTGTTAACTTTTCTAACAGGCGATCGATCTGGAAATGTTCCTCCATTAATTCTCGAATACAAGCGACTTTTACCTGTTCCTGTAAGCGAATCTTGCCGAAGGCCTGATCGACAATTTCCACGGTGGTGAGAGTATCTAAATTTACCGAGAGAATCGGGACTTCTAAATCCTCGGCCCGGCCCAGAATCAGGGGATCCGGAGAGATGGAACCAGTTAAGATCAAACAAGTGGTAGAAGTTTCTAGGGCAGCTAACTGTAGGTCTGTGCGATCGCCGCCCGTGATCACGGCCATATTTTCCCCCTTGCGAAAATATTCTAAAGCGGCGTTGACATTCATTGCCCCGATCGCTAAACTTTCTACCATCCAATCTAAACGATCGGGCCGACATAATACTTTGGCCCCCAAAAGATGGACAATTTCCCGAACACTAATACTGCGCAGCAGTTTACTAGCGGGTAACAGTCCTAAAACTTCCACACCTTGGCGGGCCAGATAGGGTTTCAGGAGAGATTGTACTTCCTCCCAATCATCTTCCGGGATATCACTAATCACTACCCCCAGCAGCTGATTATTTAATTCCTCTCTTGCTTTCAGCAGACTCTCGGCAATTAGGGGAGAACTATAGCGGGCCACCAATAGGATTGGAGTCTGGAGAATTTTGGCCATCTCCCCCATCGATAACTGAAAAATACTGCCTTCCCAGAGAGTCCCCGGCCCTTCGAGGAGGATAATATCACTGTTAACTCGATCGAGATAACCAGCAAGAATATTGCCGTAGTCCTGTTGATCTACACCTTGTAAACGTTTAGCAACGGAATCCGCATCAGTGTAGATCAGGGGTAAACGCAGCTGCTCCGGGGATAATTCTAATAATTGCCGAATAAATTCTACATCCTCATCGACCAATTGCCCATCGACGTATCCCGGACAATTGCCCACTGGTTTGCCGTAACTTATCTCTAGTCCTTTTTGTCGCAAGAGATGCGCTAAACCGACGACAGTTCCCGATTTACCACTGAGGGGTTCTAGGGAAGAGATAAGTATAGATTTGGCTGATTTGGCCACGATTTGCTCCTTTTAACCCGTAAAATCCCGACTTTTATCATTCAAATTGCAGCAGTTTCCGATAAAATCCCTGCGAAAAGTCGGCCGAACCTAGCTGCTTAAAGGTTTTAATCGCATCGATGAGGTATTCGATCAACTCGGCGTTAATAATCGTCATCTCATAGCTTAGGTCGGCCTGTCCTTCAAATTGTAAACGACAACGGGTCAATTCCGAGGGCAATTTTGATACATACCAAGAGGCCACAAAGGGAATCCCTTCGCTATTTTCTATGTGACGACGACCTTCTAAAGCTCCTCCTTGATACAAAGCGATCGCATAGGGCAAGATACTATGTTTGTCCTTGGCATAGTAGGGCATATATACTAACACATCAGCCTTATTAGCGGGTTCTAATTGTTCGATAGTCGGCATAATTAGTTAATTCTTTGCTTCACGGCCAAGTTAACATTGATACTGATATTTTTCAGAAATTTTAACCGACCACTCCCACCGATTGTCCTGATCGGCAGATTTTACGGCCAGATCATCCCTCTATGCTGAGGTTATCATCGAGTATAACTGGCATACTAACCCGAAAAACCGTGCCAGGATAAAGGGAACTTGTTCCCTCGGGATTAGGACTGATAAATTCAATCGTCCCCCCCATGCTGGTAATTAATTCTTTGGCGATCGCTAACCCCAATCCTGTACCAGGTATATCTCCCCCCGCTTGCACTCCCCGGTAGTGACGTTGAAAAATTCTTTCTTGATCGCTCCTCGCTATACCATAACCCGTGTCTTTAAAAACAATTTCTACACTATTCTTAACATTTTTTACCTCGACGGTAACTTTTCCGCCAGCAGCAGTATATTTGAGGGCATTATCAATTAAATTACTGAATACTTCCCGCAAACCGGGGATATTAGCCCGAATAAGTGGTATGTCTTCCCCGTAAATCCTTTCTAAACTGAGATTTCTCTCTTTGGCTACCGCTTGGGCGGAAAGGAGCAGCGGATCGAGAATATCATGGATATCGATCGGAGTTAGTTGGCTGCTGCCAGCAGGCAAGAGAAAGGCAGTGGGGGAAGATTGCGCTTGCAGGAGAGGAATATCGACAGTGGGGTAATTTTCGCTTTCTTGCTGAATTTGTCCCTCAAATTCGGCAATTAAGTCCCGAACTCGATCGCTTTCCCTCAATATACCGGTAATGGCGGGATCGTTACTTTCTTCGGCTAACAGCCTTTTGAGTAGAAGTTTACCAAAGGTTTTTAACGCGGTGAGGGGATTGCGGATTTGATGGAGAAAGGTATCGAGGCGCTGACGTTGCCATTGTCGATAATAGCGTTCTTCTCCCAATTGGCGATCGAGTACACAGGCTAAAGCGAGGGTTTGGGTGATTTTTTCCATCCGGGTTAATTCCCAGCTTTGCCAAGGTCGTTTTTCTCTGGTTGTCACCAATAATCCGATCATGCCCTCTTCATACATTAAGGGTAAAAACAAGCGATGACCGCTGACGGTCTCCTGATTACTCCAGAGGTGGGATAAATCTTCTAACTTAACCGCAGTTAACAAGTCGGCCGCCGGTTGCCCTGGTTGTAAGGAAAGCCGCTTTGTTTGGGGAGAAGGGGGATTAAAGGGCGGATAAACAACGACTGGAATTAAATCACTCGATAAAGGTTCAGTTAAATAAACCGCACTTCTGTCTGCTTCCATTTGCTCCCGCAAAAGTTCCATCTGTGCCTGACAGAGGGCAATAAAATCATTACTCAGGGGAGTCCGGGAGGGGAAGGAGAAGGGCATACCAAGAAAGTAAAAAGTAAAAAATCAGAAAACCTTGATAAAGCTAGGGTTGCGAGTTTTATTTCCCAGTTTACACGGGAGAGAAGGGCGATTCTCTTGGATCGAGGGCAGCCAGCAAAAAGCAATTAGGACAAGGGTTTGGTCACTATTTTAGAGGTGGATCGCGGTATATATTAAAAAAAGTTTAAGAATAATAAGTTTTGTATCGGGATTTGGGGGAGTGTTTTTGTCAGAAAAACTTAAACATAGTCCCAGTCTAGCTTCCGGTCAAACTTGTCTGTACTTGGCTTTGTGAGAGACACTTGATTTCTTGGTCTAGAAGGGATATAATCGCTACGGCTTTTGTAACTATCATTACAACGATTAGCCAAAACAGGAGGTAATTGGGTTGGCCAGAAAACGGAAACGTAAGAGTCGCCGTCGTCAAGAAGGACGTAAGATACTTGAACTTGTACCCCAGTATAGTATTGAAAGTGGCGAGGATAAACCCGTAACTGCGGCGCGTAAGTATATTCAAGCTATAGGCATTAGCCCACCAGCTTTATTGGTTGTTAAGCGTAACGAGCATACAACCGATCGCTATTTCTGGGCTGAAAAAGGACTGTTTGGAGCGCAATATGTGGAGGAAAACCACTTCCTTTTCCCAAGTTTACGCGACCTGCAGCCCCAGCCCGTCAAAGCACCGGTAGCAGTTGCCAAATAATTCACAAGACTATTAATCGTATCATGGAAAGTGAACTCGTTTACAGAAAAGTAAACGAGTTTTTTTTGAGGATAAGAGGAGCGGGAACCTTTAAGTGATCAGTAATCAGTAAAATGAAAACTCACATCTGATCACCGAAAAGGCGGACAGCTAAAGAGGGAATGGGGTTATGAGAATTTTTTAGCGGTTATTTAGGGTTTGCTGAATAAATCTAAAAACCTTGTTGGGTAAGACTTTTAGACTTTTTGTCAATCAAAAAGTACCAGGTATGGGAGTGATCAGGGGGAAAATCCTTGGACTTTTTCCCTAAAAATTAGGTAATTGGCCACCTCAAAACCGGTAAAACCCCACACCCCACACCCCACACCCCACACCCTGTCCCCACGAAAAACTTTTTCAGCAGACCCTATTTAGGCTGATTTTGGCTTTAAATCGCTGTAATCAATTAAATTTCCTCATTTAAACCCGATAAGATTGGTGAGGTAATAAATTATTTCCGATCAGGATCGCAAAGTTCAACCTTTAAGGTATGATTGGGAACATTAATTATTTTTTTATGTATTGCACTAAAACGTAGAGGGCAAGCAGCAGTGATTAGAGTAGCGATCAATGGTTTCGGACGGATTGGACGTAATTTCCTAAGATGTTGGTTAGGACGGACTGATAGTGGCTTGGAGGTAGTGGGGATCAATGATACATCCGATCCCCGTAGTAACGCTCACCTGCTCAAATATGACTCGATGTTAGGCAAACTTAACGCTAATATCGATGCCGATGATAATTCTTTAATTGTTAACGGTAAGACTATTAAATGTTATTCCGATCGCAATCCCCTCAATCTGCCCTGGGCAGAATGGGGTGTAGATTTAGTGATCGAAGCTACCGGTGTTTTCGTCGATGAAGAGGGCGCTTCTAAGCATATTGTCGCAGGAGCTAAAAAAGTCCTCATTACCGCACCGGGTAAAGGTTCGGGTGTGGGAACCTATGTCGTCGGTGTCAACGCTCACGAATACGAACACGATAAATACAACGTCATCAGTAATGCCAGTTGTACCACCAACTGTCTTGCTCCTGTCGTCAAAGTGATTCACGAAAACTTCGGCATCATCAAAGGGACGATGACCACCACCCACAGTTACACTGGTGATCAACGGATTCTGGATGCTAGTCACCGGGATCTGCGTCGCGCTCGCGCCGCCGCCGTTAACATCGTTCCCACCTCCACCGGCGCCGCTAAAGCTGTAGCCTTAGTTATCCCCGACATGAAAGGGAAACTTAACGGTATCGCTCTGCGGGTACCCACTCCTAACGTTTCTGTGGTGGATTTAGTGGCGCAAGTGGAAAAAAGCACGATCGCGGAACAGGTAAACGAAGTCCTCAAAGAAGCTTCGGAAAATTCTTTGAAAGGAATTCTCGAATATAATGATTTACCTCTCGTTTCCTCTGATTATCGCGGTGTTGATGCCTCCTCGATCATCGATGCTAGTCTCACCATGGTGATGGGTGGCGATATGGTGAAAGTTATCGCTTGGTACGATAACGAATGGGGTTACTCCCAACGGGTGGTTGATCTCGCTGAAGTCGTCGCCAGCAAGTGGAAAGGCTAAATTAGTTAACTGAGCAGTGATAAATTCTCACTGAAAAAGCGCCGATAGATTCCCTCTGTCACCAATTGAGCGGTGATTAGGTTAGCTAGGGCAATCATAAACAGGATCAGTATCTGGTAGGAAGCGGCGTTTAAAGGTTCACTTCCTGCCAATACCTGTCCGGTGAACATTCCGGGTAAACTGACTAAACCCACCACCATCATCTGATTGAGGGTGGGGATTAAACTAGCTCGAATCGCTTCTTTTTGATAAGCTGCGATCGCTTGTTGAGGGGTTGCCCCTAAACAAAGATGGGTTTCGATTTCCAAACGGTGACTTTTAATGGCACTGCTTAATCTTTCCCCGGCTAAAGAGGCACTGTTCATCGCTTGCCCTAACACCATCCCCGTCAAGGGAATCAAGTATTGGGGTGAGTACCATTGTTCTGGTTGAATGATTAAAGCGATCGCATAACCTAAAGTTAGACAGCTACTAATTAATAAAGAGCCGAAAACTAGCGGTAATAGGGCTTTATCCCGGCTATCAATGCGATTTTTAGCAACAATAGTCGCGATAGTCATCATTACTGCCAAAATCCCCAGCACTGCCAGAGGATTATCAAGGGAAAAAATAACGGCGATAACGTAGCCTACCACTAATAATTGCAGGATCGAGCGACCAGTCGCTAATAATAATTGGCCCTCTAGGGCTAAATTTGACCAACGGGAGAGGAGTAAACAAATACCCATCATCCCCAAAGCCCAACCCAAATCCACCAGATTTAGTTCTACTAATCCATCCATAAAAATAAAAGAAACAAATTACAACGATAGTTCATCTATAAATAGCAAGTTTATAATTATTTTTGACCAATTATCAAAAAAATCGGCTCTAAAACCTCGCCTTAAGGCGAAAAGTTTTTGTAAAGGGAATTTATGCCCCGTTACAAAAACTGCCTCCTGCCTCCTGCCTTCGTTATTCCTTCTTTTCGCCGACAAATCCCGATTAGTCTCTAATTTGAGTGAAAGCGCGTGAGTACAATTCCCCCCGTCGATTTATCCCGTCAATACCAAGTCATCAGCGAAGAAGCTAACCATGCCGTTTTAGAAATCCTCCGTTCTGGGCGCTATATTGGTGGCGAAGCTGTGAGCGAATTAGAACGACAATTTGCCCTCTATCATGGTGTTAGCGATTGTGTTGCCTGTAATTCGGGGACCGATGCCCTTTATCTGGCACTACGCGCCCTCGGTATTCAAGCGGGGGATGAAGTAATCACTTCTACTTTTTCGTTTATTGCCACCGCCGAAGCGATTAATTTAGTCGGAGCAGTGCCAGTTTTTGTCGATATCGATATTAATACTTTTAACCTCGATGTGGCACTGTTGGAAAAAGCGCTTACTCCCCAAACTAAGGCGATTATCCCCGTACACCTTTTTGGGCAATCTGTCAATATGTCTGAGGTGGTAAATTTCGCTCGTTCCCATAATTTATTGGTGATTGAGGATTGCGCTCAGGCAACGGGAGCAGAATGGCATGGGCAGAAAGTGGGGAGTATCGGCGATATTGGCTGTTTTAGCTTCTTTCCCACCAAAAATTTAGGCGGTTGTGGCGATGGTGGCGCAATTACCACCAATAACCCCGAGTTAGCGGCACAAATTCGCATGATTAAAGAACACGGCAGCAAGGTGCGTTATCTCCATGAGGTAATTGGGGTGAATAGCCGCTTAGATGCCATTCAAGCGGTTATTTTGCAAATTAAGCTGAAATATCTCGATTTTTGGAATAATCAACGGATCGAGATTGCCCAACGTTATCGGGAATTACTGCAACCTTTGCCTAATATCACTTTACCCGCCGCTTTAGCCGGGGGTAAGCACGTTTGGAATCAGTACACAATCCTAACGGAAAATCGTGACCAAATGCGGGCGGCTTTGCAGGAAAAAGATGTCCTATCGATGGTGTATTATCCGATTCCCCTACATTTACAGCCGGTTTATCAGTATTTAGGCTATAAAAAAGGTGATTTACCCATGGCTGAATTGGCCAGTGAAAAAGTGTTATCTTTGCCTATGTTCCCCGATTTAAGCTGCGAGGAACAACAACAGGTAGCCTACGCGCTAAAAGATTGTTTGCATAGTTCCTGAGTTATCAGTGGGAATTATGAATTATGAATTATGAATTAGGAAGTGGGAAGAATAAACAAAAATAATCTCCTGACGACCGACTCCTGACGACCGGCTACTGACTCCTAACCCCACCAACAGACTTATTCAGCCAACCCTACTTAAGGTCTGCTGAATAAATCTAAAAACCTTGCTGGATAAGACTTTTAGCCTTTTTTGAAATCCAAAAGTACCAGATATGGGAGTGATCAGGGGGAAATTCAGCTACTTTTTCCCTGAAAATTAGGTAATTGACCCCCTCAAAATCGGTAAAACCCCACACCCCACACCCTACACCCTACACCCTGCCCCTAGGAAAAACTTTTTCAGCAGACCCTACTTAAGCGGTTAAATCGATTAACTTTTGTTTTAAAGTTTCCAATCCTAGCCGACGAATAGCCGAGATAAAAACAGCTTGGGGATATTTTTCCTTAGCTATTTCCAAATCCTCGCTTTTTACCTGATCCAACTTATTAAACACCATTAACATTGGACCGGTTTGAATCGGCATCTCCGAGAGGATTTTTAATACCGAGGCAATCTGACTTTCCCAAGCTGGATGGGACAGATCCACCAGATGGAGTAATGCGTCTGCTTCCGTTACTTCCTCCAAAGTTGCCCGAAAAGCATCCACCAGCGAGGGGGGTAATTCGTGGATAAAACCCACCGTATCAGTTAGTAAGAGGGGGTGAGATGTTTGGGTAAGGGGATCGGTAATAGTTAAGCGTCGGGTAGTGGGATCAAGGGTAGCAAACAGTTGATCGGCGGTATAAACTTCGGCAGCGGTGAGAGCATTAATTAAAGTAGATTTTCCCGCATTGGTGTAACCGACGATCGCCACACTGGCTACCTCTTGTTTTTGCCGTTGTTTGCGTAAACGGGAACGATGAGCTTGCAGCTGATCCACCTCATCCTGGAGACGGGATAAACGACGTTGAATAGTTCGGCGTTCTGTTTCTAATTTTGTCTCCCCCGGTCCGCGAGTGCCAATTCCTCCCCCTAATCTCGACATGGCTAATCCGCGCCCGGTGAGACGGGGTAAAGTGTATTCTAATTGGGCTAATTCTACCTGTAGTTTACCCGCTTGGGATTGGGCCCGTTGGGCGAAAATGTCCAGGATCACCTCGGTGCGATCGACCACTCTCACCCCGATTTGGTTCTCTAGATTGCGAATTTGGGCGGGAGAAAGATCCCGATTGAATACAACTAAATTAGCCCCCGAAGTTTGCACCTGTAGGGCGATTTCTGCCACTTTTCCCGAACCGATCACTGTTTGAGGATGGGGATGATCCCGTTTTTGTCGGGTGACTTGCAAAACTTTGCCCCCGGCGGTATCAACTAAACGTTCTAATTCGCTTAAACCGTCCTCGAACTGGCGATCGCTCATATTGTCGGTCATTAAACCAACCAATAGCACCCGATCTTCGGCTGTATCAACGGTTATAGCGGTAAATTCGCGCTGAAACTCCGCCTCTAGTCCTTCCACTAACTCTAAAAAGTCCTGTTTGCTTAAATCCTCTAGATTTAAGGGCGGGGAGACAGACCAGTATATATTACTATTGACATTTGTTTGACTTTGTGGTATGAGATGCGCCAGATAGACCTGCTCCACATAACCAGTCGCCCCACCACCGCGACGGATCATGCCTGTGCCGGTTAGGGTTAAGATCACCAGTGCGTCTAATCTTTGCAGAGCCATGGCGGTTAAACTGGATTCTTTTGGCGGTTCCTGCTTGAGTTCCGTGGCGATACAACGAATTCCGCAAAGACGTTCGGAACCGTAGCGGGGTAGTTCCAAGAGGGAAAATTGGGTTTGTCGGGGGGTTCCCACTCCCACACGAATTACCTGGCCGCGACGGTTGATATAGGTGCAGAGGGGTTGATGAATATCGGTACTGATGGCCGCCAGTCTTTGGGCGAATTCTGGGGTGGTGAGAGTATCGATAGGCAAGCGTTCATGGTACAGCCTTTGTAGCTGTTTCATCTGACTGGCTTTTAGTCCCTGGGTATTGCCGAAGATGGTATCGATAGGCTTTCCTCGCAATTAGGATTTTATCTATATATTGTAGCGATTTTGACCATGGCTGCCCTTTTATTTGTCCTCTAGAAGCCAGCCCTAATTAGGGTAAAATTGGGCAGTATCAATGGTTATTTTCCATATTATGCTCGCTTCTACTCAGGAACTCCTCGAAACCGCTCGCAAAAATATCTATGCGATCGGAGCTTTTAATGTTTATAACCTAGAAGGGGTCAAAGCGGTGATTAGTGCCGCCGAGGATTGCCGTAGTCCCGCTATGTTGCAAATTCACCCCAGCGCTTTGCGTTATGGCAGTTCCACCCTCGTCGCTCTCTGTTTAGAGGCCGCTCGCTCGGCCAAGGTTCCTATCTCGGTCCATCTTGACCATAGCACTAAAGCCAGCGATATCTACGAGGCCCTAGAAGCGGGGATGACCTCAATTATGGCCGATGGCTCTCATCTTCCCTACCAAGATAATCTCGCTTTTACCAAAGAAATGACTCGTTTAGCTCACGAATACGGGGCTGTGGTGGAGGCAGAAATCGGCCGAATTAGCGGCACTGAGGACGGGTTAACTATTGCCGAAAAAGAGGCTAAAATGACAGATCCAGAGCAAGCAGTGCAATTTGTGCAGGCAACGGGAGTGGATTCTCTGGCCGTAACTATCGGTAATGTCCATGGCGAGTACAAAAGTCCGCCCCGTCTCGATTTCGATCGCCTGGCCCGGATTCGACAACTTCTGTCTATTCCCCTAGTTTTACACGGTGCTTCCGGTTTACCCCCAGAAATGATCGGGCGATCGATCCAGTTAGGAGTCTGCAAATTTAATGTTAATACAGAAGTGCGTCAAGCCTATATGCAGTCCCTGAAACGGGAAATTTGTGGGCCAGAGGATAAGGATTTATTAGAGATCGCAGGAGAGGCAATTTCCGCGATGAAATCGGTAATTATCGACAAATTAACCCTTTTTGGTGCTGTCAATAAGGCCCATCTCCACGAAACTCCCTACGCTCAAATGTTAGCGGGATTATCGGGGGTTAGGGACTAGGAATTATAAATTATGAATTATGAATTATGAATTGGGGAGAAGAGAGAAGGGAGAAGGGAGAATAAATAAAAATAATCTCCTGTCTCCTGAATACTGACTCCTGAAGTCTGACTCTCGACGACCGGCTCCTGACGGTTAAAATAACTGATCACTGAGATAAAATGCCGATGAAAAAATTAATTCTAGCCACGAGTAATCCGGGTAAATTGGCAGAGATAGGGGAATACTTAACTGATATCGACCTAGAATTGCAGTTAAAACCCGATGATTTAGAGATAGAGGAAACCGGGGCGACTTTTGCTGAAAATGCCTATTTAAAAGCTGCTCAAATTGCCCTAACTTTGGGAGAATGGTCGATCGCCGATGATTCGGGATTGGAAGTAACCGGGTTAGGAAATGCCCCGGGGATTTACTCGGCCCGCTATGGTAAAAATGATCGAGAAAGAATCGATCGCCTCGTCAGAGAATTAGGGGATAATCAGGATCGATCGGCCCGTTTTGTCTGTGTAATTGCGATCGCACGTCCCGATGGTGAGATTGCCTTGAGCGCCACAGGAATCTGCACGGGAGAAATTCTCACCAGTCCTAGGGGTAAAGGTGGTTTTGGTTACGATCCGATTTTTTATGTCCCCGAATACGCTTTAACCTTTGCGGAAATGTCTCCCGAATTAAAAAGAAAAATTAGCCACCGAGGACGAGCTTTTGAGCAATTGCTGCCCCATCTCAAGACTCTCGCGGGTACAAATTCATTAAGGCTCTGACTTGTTCAGCATGATAAGAGCTTCTTGTCAAGGGACTCGCAACAATTTGTAAAAATCCCAGAGATTCCCCATATTCGCGCCAAGCTTGGAACTGTTCGGGGGTGATAAATTCCTGTACACCGAGATGTTTTGGCGATGGTTGCAGATACTGCCCGATGGTGAGAATATCACAATCAACGGCCCGTAAATCGCCCATCACTTGCCGCACTTCCTCGTCGGTTTCCCCCAATCCCACCATAATGCCCGATTTTGTGTAGGTAGCGGGAACAATGGCGCGAGCGCGCTGCAATAATTCTAGAGAACGCTGGTAATCACCCTGGGGACGCACACGACGGTAGAGACGGGGAACAGTTTCGGTATTGTGGTTTAAAACTTCAGGTTTAGCGGCAAGAATTAAAGCTAAAGCCTGCCAATTGCCGCAAAGATCGGGAATCAGCACTTCGATGGTGGTTTTTGGGGAAATGCGGCGAATTTCCTCGATACAACGGACAAATTGACTAGCACCCCCATCAGCCAAATCATCGCGATTGACAGAAGTGATCACTACATGATTAAGATCAAGACGTTGCACGGCTGCCGCTAGTCGCAGGGGTTCCGTGGAGTCTAAAGGTTGGGGTTTTTTCTCAAAATCTATATCACAGTAAGGACAGGCGCGAGTGCAAGCAGGACCCATAATTAAAAAGGTAGCCGTCCCCGCGTGGAAACATTCGCCGATATTGGGACAGGAAGCCTCCTCACAAACGGTATTTAAGCCTAAATCGCGTAAAACTTCCTTAACACTGCCGACTCGCTGCCATTGCGGTGCTTTTACCCGTAACCACTCTGGTTTTACCGTCACGCCTGAACTACTCCGATAATTTTTGCCTATATCTGTAATATCCTAGCAAGTCTCGACCCACTCAAGGCAGAATATGCTATGATGATTTAGCTAAAAACTTTCGGGATGTAGCGCAGCTTGGTAGCGCACTTCGTTCGGGACGAAGGGGCCGCAGGTTCGAATCCTGTCATCCCGATTAAAGACAATCAAGGGGAGAGGCACAATCGACTCTCTTGGGTTTGCTGGGTAAAATGTATTCTAGGATATAGTCCTGCTGGCGAGGGAGTGGAAAAAACCACAGAGACACAGAGGACACAAAGATCGATCGCTCCTATATGGGTTAAACTGATCACACCAAGAATAAGAGAGTCCAAAATCTATCTTCTATTTGATTATAACTACTTAATTTACCTCCTCTAAGCCCATGTCTAGATTATTAATCAGCCAGTATCAGGCGGAAGTTGAGAAGATTGTCCAATATGGCGGCAGTCGCAAGGAAACTTCGATTAGAGTCGCTTTTCAGAATTTGTTAAATGACTATTGCAAGGCGCGGGATTTTTTGTTAATTCCGGAGTTGGATTATCGCACTAAATCGGGAAAAGTTGTCTATCCTGACGGGACGGTAAAGGATGCTTTACGGTTAGATTGGGGATATTGGGAAAGTAAGGATCAATACGATAATTTAGACGAAGAAATTGAGAAAAAGTTAGCGAAAGGCTACCCTAATGACAATATTTTATTTGAAGACTCCCAGACGGCGGTTTTAATTCAAGGAGGAGAAGAAAGACTGCGCGTCTCCATGCGCGATGATGAGGCTTTGGATGGGATTATTAATGCTTTTATTAATTATGTACGTCCAGAAGTTAACGATTTTCGAGAGGCGATTGATAGTTTTAAGGAAGATTTACCAACAATTTTAGAAGCGTTGCGGGGTTTAATTGCGTTGCAGTCGGAGACGAATCGGAATTTTGTGACAGCGCGGGACAAATTTTTAGAGATTTGTCGCAAGTCAATCAATCCAGAAATTAGTCTGGAAGATGTGCGAGAGATGATTATTCAGCATATTCTGACAGAGGATATTTTTATCAATATTTTTAATGAGTCCCAATTTCACCGGGAAAATAATATCGCTAGGGAATTACAGGGAGTGATTGAAACTTTCTTTACTGGTAATACCAAGCGCAATACTTTAGGGACAATTGAACGTTATTATGCGGTAATTCGGCGGACAGCGGCGAATATTTATAACCACCACGAGAAGCAGAAGTTTCTCAAGGCGATTTATGAGAATTTTTATAAAGCATACAATCCGAAAGCGGCGGACCGGTTGGGAATTGTCTATACACCCAATGAAATTGTCCGTTTTATGATTGAAAGTGTCGATTATTTAGTCCACAAGCATTTTGGTAAGTTGTTGGCGGATCCAGGAGTAGAAATTTTAGATCCGGCGACGGGGACAGGAACTTTTGTAACGGAGTTGATTGAGTATTTACCGAAGGATAAGTTACGGTACAAGTATAAGCATGAGATGCACTGTAATGAGGTGGCAATTCTGCCTTATTATATTGCTAATTTGAATATTGAGTTCACCTACAAGCAGAAGATGGGTGAGTATGAGGAGTTTGAGCATATCTGTTTTGTGGATACCCTGGACCATGCTGCTTTTCATCTCAAGCAGATGGATTTGTTTGCCATGTCGGTGGAGAATACCCAACGGATTCAAAATCAAAATGACCGCAATATTTCTGTAATTATTGGTAATCCTCCTTATAATGCTAATCAGCAAAATGAGAATGACAATAATAAAAATCGGAAGTATCCTGCTATTGATAAGCGCATTAAGGATACTTACATCGAAGAGAGTACAGCGCAGAAGACAAAGCTATATGATATGTATTCTCGCTTCTTTCGTTGGGCTACAGATAGGTTAGGTGAAAATGGTATAATAGCTTTTATTACTAACTCTTCTTTCTTGGATGGTCGCTCCTTTGATGGATTTAGAAAATGTATTGAAGAAGAATTTACTTGCGCTTATTTTATAGATTTAGGTGGTAATGTCAGAAAAATTTCTGGTAGAGATGGTATTTTCATTGGTGAAAAACACACAATTTTTGGTGCTGCTGCTATGACAGGTATTGTGATAAGTTTTTTGATTAAAGACAATCATAATAATCGAAATAAGCTTTCTTATGCGAATCCTTTTGATGTTCATGAATTGCGACAAAATAAACTTAATTATCTGCAAGTAAATGATTTCAAAGATATTCACTTTGAGCATATCATACCAGACAAAAAACATAATTGGATTGAACAATCAGATAATGATTTTAATAGCTTAATACCTGTAGTTGATAAAGATACTAAGCTGTCCAAAGATCAAATTCATGAAGTAGCAATATTTAAGTTGTACACAAATGGAATAAAGAGTAATAGAGATGAATGGGTATATGATTTCAATTCACAGCAACTTGAGAGCAAGATAAGTTATTTTATCGATATTTATAATTCAGATATTTTTAAATACGCAGAAACGTCTTTGTTTTCCAATATAAATATTGATGAAATGGTAAATCTTAATATTAAATGGAGTCGAGATTTAAAGAAGCACTTAATCGCTAGGCATAGCATTACTTTTGACAGAGCAAAAATTATATTTTCTCTCTTTCGCCCTTTTATAAAGCAATTATTTTACAGCGATTTTATACTCAATGATGTTCTAACTAACTATCATGCAGAATTGTTTGGGAAAGGATTTGATTATAGTAATAGTGTTATTTATTTTTCAGGTACTCCGCTTTCTAAACCTTTTCAAGTTTTAACCTCTAATTGTCCGGTTGATTATCATTTCATTGGTGATACACTTTGTCTCCCCCTCTACCGCTACGACAAAGAAGGAAACCGTATCGATAATATCACCGATTGGGGATTGCAGCAATTCCAAAAACATTACAACGATAAAACCATCACCAAACTCGATATCTTCCACTACACTTATGCAGTCCTCCACTACCCGGAATATCGCAGTAAATACGAATTAAATCTTAAGCGAGAATTTCCCCGGCTTCCCTTTTATGATAACTTCTCTCAATGGGTAGAATGGGGAAGCAAACTAATGGAATTACATATCAACTATGAAACCGTCGCACCCTACCCACTAACCCGCATTGATACTAATAATAACCTCAAACCGAAACCTAAACTAAAAGCTGACCGAGAAAAAAATTCTATCAACCTCGATGATGTCACTTTCCTACAAGATATTCCCAAAATTGCCTGGGAATATAAACTCGGTAATCGTTCGGCCCTAGAATGGATTTTAGATCAATATAAGGAAAAGAAACCCAAAGATCAAACCATCGCCGAAAGATTTAATAACTATCGCTTTGCCGATTATAAAGAAACAGTAATTGACTTACTACAAAGAGTCTGTACTGTCAGCGTCGAAACCATGAAAATAATAGAAGCGATGAGACATTAAAAAGATTGCTTCTGGGAAATTTTATTCTACACCCTGCCTCCAGTAAAAACTTTTTCAGTAAACCCTAAGTAGCTGGTTATAATTAAATTAAAAATGGATTTTAGGTTTGATCCCCCCTGCCCCCCTTGATAAGGGGGGTTGATTCGTAGGGTTGAATGGATTTTAGGTTTGATCCCCCCTGCCCCCCTTGATAAGGGGGGTTGATTACTAGGGTTGATTACTAGGGTTGATTCGTAGGGTTGAATGGATTTTAGGTTTGATCCCCCCTGCCCCCCTTGATAAGGGGGGTTGATTCCTAGGGTTGATTCGTAGGGTTGAATGGATTTTAGGTTTGATCCCCCCTGCCCCCCTTGATAAGGGGGGTTGATTCGTAGGGTTGATTCGTAGGGTTGAATGGATTTTAGGTTTGATCCCCCCTGCCCCCCTTGATAAGGGGGGTTGATTCGTAGGGTTGAATGGATTTTAGGTTTGATCCCCCCTGCCCCCCTTGATAAGGGGGGTTGATTCGTAGGGTTGATTCGTAGGGTTGAATGGATTTTAGGTTTGATCCCCCCTGCCCCCCTTGATAAGGGGGGTTGATTCGTAGGGTTGATTCCTAGGGTTGATTCGTAGGGTTGAATGGATTTTAGGTTTGATCCCCCCTGCCCCCCTTGATAAGGGGGGTTGATTCGTAGGGTTGATTCGTAGGGTTGATTCGTAGGGTTGATTCGTAGGGTTGATTCGTAGGGTTGATTCATGAATCAACCCTACTACCTTGATATAGAGGTTTTCATTACCCTGTCCAGTTATACTTCATCTTTATGAGAAATGCCCTCACCAGAAAAGTGGCTAATCAATGGGGTAAATAAAAGCTGATAGCTAAAAAAACTGATAACCGATAACCCGGGAGAAAATATAATTGTAGCTACCTACCCATTCCAGATTAATTCCTATGGCAGAAGAAACCACCACCCCCGCAACTCCGGCAGCAGCAGCAGAAAAACCGGCTCAACCTGCGGCTGCTAAAAAACCCAAGGAGCCTACCGTCGAGGAAAAACCCTTTGCTGAATTTATCGAGCAGCATTTTCAACCCGCACTGGCGGCAGCCTTGCAAAAGCTGGGTATAACTGATATAAAACTGTCCTTTAAACAGGATAAAATTGCCGTGCAGGGCTTTTCTAGCTCTCCCTGTTGGCAGTTAACCGGCAATTGGCTCGGGGGAATGCGTCAATTTAGCATTTATTTTTTGGAAGAAAACATCAACGGTAAAAAAGCTTTTTCCCAGGCTGAGGGCGGCGCTCAACCTAGTACACTTGAATCATTTATGATCGATGAAAGGAAAGTTAGTCTCGATTTACTGTTGTTTTACACCCTGCAACGGCTTAACGGTCAAAAGTGGTTGACGAGAAACTAAAATTACTGAGGATTAGCGATCGAGAAGGGGGGTAAAATGAGTATAGATGACCACTGCTTATCGATCGCTAATAGTAATTATGCGTGTATTTGTACTACTTTTTAACGCAGGCACAGAAAACGAAGGTATCCACACCATTCAAATGGGAGCTATCAATAAGGTGTTGATGTTTGAATCGGAAGATGATGCCACCCGTTATGCGCTGCTGTTAGAGGCGCAGGATTTTCCGACTCCCACGGTAGAGAAAATTGATTCGGAGGAAGTGGCAGAATTTTGTCGCGATGCTGGCTATCAAGCGGAGATGATTGAAGCGGGTATGTTGGTAATTCCCCCCGAAAGCAATGCCTCCGAGTTGGATTGGCGAAAAGAGGAAGTCCCCCCCGCCGAAGAAGAGTTTTCCGAGATTCCCGATGCGGAGTTGGACAGCATCCGTCGTCGTCTAGAAGGACTTTTGTAATAAACCTCTGGTAAAGAAAATTGTCCTGCTTGGTTCGGAGACAGGAGACAGGAGCCAGTAGTCAGGAGTTCGGAGTCAGAAGACAGGATAATAAATCAACGTTGTTCCCTGTTCCCTGTTCCCTGATAACTGATAACTGATAACTGATAACTGATAACTGATAACTGAATATGACAACTGTGGGGGAATTGGGCGAAAATTTGGTGGCGGATTGGTTGCAATTACAGCAATGGCATATCCTCCAGCGTCGTTGGCGTAGTGGCGGCGGTGAAATCGATTTAATCGTTTTGTCTAAATCTCAGGCGATTCTCGCTTTTGTCGAGGTGAAAACCCGCAGCGCTGGCAATTGGGATTTAGGGGGCAAATTAGCAATCGATGACCGTAAACAGGGGAGAATTTACGAAGCTGCTCAGATATTTCTCTCCTTTTATCCCCAATGGTCCGATTTAACCTGTCGCTTCGATGTGGCTTTGGTTAGTTGTCAAAAAAGTTCTCTATTAGCTTTACCTGAGTTTTCCCTTGATTATCCCTGTCAGCTACAGGCAGGTTATCAATTGCAGTTACAGGAATATCTCGTGGCGGTTTTCTAAAAACACAATAGGCCCGCCTAGGGAGGCGGGCTTCATCTTGTACAAACGATATGGACTCCTAAAAAATTAACGGACTCAACATAATAAAGGTTTACGGAACCCACAACAGTCTATCTGTCAACTATCAAGATTTCTCAGTTTACCGACTCAGGTGATGATTACGGCTCACTCCATCTGTCCTATATCGAGCAACAGAGGCGAAACCATACTTTACTTTACAAACTTTGAGAATCTGCGTCCGATTTAGCTGTTGCGTTGAGCTAGAGCAGGTGGCACAGGCTCTAGGTCTTTTTGCCTGGAAGGAAGTTGAGTCGCTTCCTTTGTGCCTTATGTTCTTAAGATAACACCGTTGTCGGGACTCGATCGACCTTGTAATTAAAGTTTACATTTATTGATTTTTAGTAAAAATTGCTGTTACAAAACTATGGGAATTATGAATTATGAATTATGAATTATGAATTGGGAAGTGGGGGAATTATGAATTATGAATTATGAATTATGAATTGGGGAAGTGGGGGAAATGGGGGAATTATGAATTGGGGAAGTGGGGGAAATGGGGAAGCTGTCTCATCACCCTATCTCCTGACTCCTATCTCCTGACTCCTATCTCCTGACTCCTGATTAGGGACTGAATCTCCTCTTTGTAGGCAAAAGGAGCGCGACTGAGAGCCTCTTGAAAGAGGGGTTGAGCCTCTTGATTTTTGCCCTGTTCTTTTAGTACGATCGCAGCCGCTAAAATCGGTCGGAAATCGTTAACATCCATCTGTTGAGCTTGTTTATAGGCGTTTAAAGCTTCTGGATAATTTTGCTGCTCGAAATAGATTTTGCCTAAAAGTAACTGAACGGAAACGATATCGATTAAACTAGCCGAATTATTGGGATCGGAACCAGCTTTTAAAGCGCGATCGATCGTGTCTTTGACCAGACTAATCGCCTCGATAGAGCGGTTTTGGCTGAGAAATAAATTAGTTAATCCAGTTAAGGCCCGCAGATCTTGGGGTTGGGAGGCCAAAAGGGCGCGATAACTGCCTGTGGCTCCTGCATAATCCTCTATTTGCTGTTTCGCTTCCGCCAAAAGTAGTAGATAATCGGATTGTTGGGGGTTAAGTTGCGCTAATTTTTCTAAAGGTTCGATCGCTTGCTTTAAATCGCCCTGCTGTAAGCGAGTATCTAATAATCCCCGCAAAGCCGTCTGATTATCGGGTTCACGCTCTAAAACCATCTGATAACCCAGTGCTTGACTGGCTAATTCCTCTTGTTTCACTGCGGACAGATGACTCTGTCCCGAGGAGTGCCGACTCTGGAGAACAGAAGTCAATAGTGGCATAGTCGAGAAAGACAGCAAAGCAAATAACATCAGGACGAGACCGATGGACAGCCAACGACGGTTAGAGAGAGAAGCTTTCATAGACTGGGGTGCGAGGGGACAGACAAGAAAATGTTATAGAAGTCTGGAGATTTGATTAGGGGATCAATCGAATTCTCCGCTCTTTATTGAGTACAATGGGCAAACGGTCAAGACTCAAAAGGGTTTTGACGAGGTTGACAGTCAAAAGATCATGGTTCTTAATATACTAGATGCCAGTAGAGTCGCCCTAGAGGGTTATTGTAACCCCCCATATCGCGCTTTTGACTTGCTTGATTACTAATTTACTGTGTGTCTCCGCCGCTAGGAGTGTGATATGAATCGTCCTGGGAATCGGTTTACCGAATCACCGAAAACCCCCCCGACTCCTGAAGTGGAAATTCAGGAAGTCTCCGTTGAATCCCCCAATACCGAGGCTGATTTAGCCGTAGAGTCAGCCACCCCCGAAGAAGTCAAACGTCAACAACCGATCCCCCCTCCCAGTCATCTGCGGCAGTATCGGGCGATCGGTCTCGTCTATGGTCATTATCAGCGATCGGAGGAACAATTAACTAAAGGCAATATTTTAACTGCCGATGGTACTCTGATCGATTCTGTGATTCTCGGCCGGGTGATCAGTTTGGTTAAAAATCATCTCGATCTGGAAAAACCCCATCTTTGGGTGGTTTACCCGCGTACCCGTCAGGAAAATGATGCCCTTCATGTTCAGATTGTCGGTGTTTGGGAACCAGAAACCCTGAAAAAAGAGGATGATCAAGAGATAGAGCCACTCCTCGCTTCTACCCCGGGTTATTTTTCGATTCGAGGTGAAGTCATCTTTACTGAACGGGAAAATCAAGCGGTAGTGGTCAAAATCCGACAAATGCCCAAAACCGAAGCGGACAAACCCAAGTTTTTTAAACTAAAATTGCGCGGCACTTTGCCAGGTAAACCGGTCAGTCGTTTTTGGGATTTTCAGGTGCAACTTAAAGGGGATGCCTTAACTATTTTGGAAGGTTTGGACCTCGGTTTTGCCAGCAAGAAAAAACCCATGGGTAAGGGTGGTTTTAAAAAGCCTTTTGATAAAAATCGTCATCCCTCGGCCGATAGATATTCTCGACCGGAAGGGGAAGGAGAAAAGCGACCTTTTACCCCAGGACAATCCCCTATCCCTCGGCCTTCCCGCCCCAAACCCCTATCGGAAAACTAATTTTTTTCTAGGATGGGTGCAGAACCCATCCCTAGGTTTACAGGTTTTTTTCAGGAGTTAGTTGCTCCTTAGTATCTGGGAATACGAGCGCGGATTCTATAACTATAACCTGTTCCCAAAATCTCGGTGATAAAAACTGCTAACTGAGTGCCTAAAATCGCTTCATCGGCAGAACTAAAAGATTTATAATCTTCTATTAACCATTCTTGACCACCATTAACTAGAGTACATCTAAATGTACCAAGAGCTTCGGCGATTTCTGTATGTTCTGTATAGTTTCTCGTTTTTACTTCCCCCGCACTATCTGCCCTCAAACATAATTGATTAAGTTCTGAATGAAATTTGGCAGGAATTTTGTCTAAATCACCCCCTTTAGTCACCCAATGCACAAAAAGATGAAAAGACCAAGGAAGATTGAGATAAACTAGATAACATAAAACCAGAATGATTGTTAAATATAAGGAGGAAGTCAGGAATTTATCATATTTCCTTTTTCGGGATCGATTTAGACGTTTGGCTAGATCTACCTTTGATTTTTTCATAAATTTTAATGGGACAAAAGTAATTCGTAAAAAGTAAGATGTATAAAAAAATTCTGCGTTTTGCTCCGATTATCCTGTCCTTGAGTTTATTTATTCTAGCGGTCTGGGCAATTAGTCAAGAATTTAAACACTACACTTTTGCCCAACTGTTGGCTAGTTTGGATCATATTACCACAAGTCATAAACTAGAAGCTATTTTTTGGATGGCCTTGGGTTATTTGTCGATGACGGGTTATGATCGCCTAGGTTTTTATTATATTAATCATCCCTTAGCTTTAGGCACTATTATCCGTACTGCTTTTATCAGTTATGCTCTTGGTAATACCATTGGTTTAACCTTATTTTCTGGAACTGCGATCCGTTATCGTTTCTATACTCCTGCGGGGGTGGGGGTGGTGGATATTGCCAAAGTCATCACTTTTACCCATTTAAGCTTTTGGTTAGGAATGTTAGGGATTGGTGGTGTAAGTTTCCTCCTCGATCCCCAACGGATTCCTCAACTTTTAAAATTACCTTTTTTAACTACCAAACCTTTAGGAGTAATTTTTTTATTGCTGGTTACGGGATATTTTTTCTTGACTCTCACCTATAAAAAACCGATAAAAATCGGCAAAGAAAATATCTATTTACCCTCTTGGACTCTTTCCCTGGCTTTGATTTTGTTGACTTTTATTGATTGGATATTAGCCGCTAGAGTTCTATATCTTCTACTCCCAGACAACTATAATACTTCGTTTTTAGGATTTTTCGGTCTCTACGTATTTGCCATGACGGCAGGGGTATTAAGCAATGTGCCGGGGGGAGTAGGTGTTTTTGAGTTTATCATGCTGAGATTACGTCCCGAATATGTATCTAATGCCGAGCTTTTAGGTTCTTTAATCGCCTATCGAGCTATTTATTATTTGCTGCCTTTAATTGTCGCTTTTGTCTGGTTGTTGGGTTACGAAGCTCGCAGAAAATAAAGCCCGCCAATTAGCTTAAACGGACAAAAAAAGTCCCCATACCGTCATAGCTGGGGAGCATCAATCTAGTAGGCTAAAGTTTCTAAAGTTTCGCGTAGATAGGAACAAATGCGAGCATCAGCATCGTCTCTATTTTTACCTGATTCTAGTTGTTCTTGCTGCCAACGCCGAAAACCCGAACTAGCGGCGATGGCTTGTTTTAAATGCTCCCAAGTGTGATGCTCTTTGTGAAATGGGGTGTCAGAAAATGTGGTGGAGTTGCCCATCTTTACCTCTGGTGGTAGGGTTGCACCTTTTAACATAACTTAAAAATCGCTGAAAATTCTGATAACTGGGACACAATTAGCCAGAAAAAGGTGTTGCCTAGGGGGAAAGCTTCGGGGATGCCAACACCTTTTTTGAGGGAATCTAGCGGATTTTTAGGAGATTTTGCTGGTTTCTGCCGCTTCTTCTGCCTCCACTGCCGCATTTAAAGCGACGGGGGGAATGGGGATAGAAAATACCGCCGGCAGGTTAGCGGTGGCATCTTCGGGAGGCTGCCCGGAGTGAAAACGACGGTAGGTTAAAACACCAGCTACGGTGATTGCTCCCGTAGCACCGGCAACCCCTAAAATAAGTTTGTTAGCATCCACAGGGAGGGTGTGATTGCTGCCAAAAATGCTTTTACCTTTAGCGAAAGGACAAGCGGAGGCGCTGCCAGCATCAAGAGTACCTAAAACAATGCCACTGACGAGGGTAGCACTAACGGCGATGGAGGTGAAAAAAGTTTTCTTCATAATTGCCTTGGGGATAGGTTGTCAATAGCGATTATCCTTGCATTATAGATATCTAAATCACAATTGTCTATTTTATTTCTGTTGGTGACATTGAAATAATTTTGTTTAAGAATAATGAATTATCAATATCGTGTCGGGGGTAGTCTTGCCTATAACCATCCTACCTATATCGAGAGAAATGCCGATCAAGAACTGTTAACGGCGTTAAAAAATGGTCAATTTTGCTACATTTTTAACTGTCGTCAGATGGGCAAATCCAGTTTAAGGGTACGAGTGACCCATATTTTACAGCAATTGGGCATGGATTGCGCGTCCGTAGATATAACCAGTATTGGTAGCAATGATAATTTATCCCAATGGTATAACGGGGTGATTACCCGTTTGTTTTTAGGATTTAATCTGACGGGAAAAATTAATCTTAAATCCTGGTTGCGCGAGCGAGAGGATTTACCTCCCGTGCAGCGTTTGGGACAATTTATTGAGGAAGTTTTATTAGTTTATTGTCGGGGAGAAAAAATATATATTTTTATTGACGAGATTGATAAAATTCTCAGTTTACAGTTTTCTCTAGATGACTTTTTTTCCCTGATTCGTTATTGTTATAACCAAAGAGCGGAAAATTCCCAGTATGAAAGAATTACTTTTGCTTTATTCGGTGTTGCTACCCCAGCAGATTTAATTCGCGAAAAGACCCAAACATCTTTTAATATCGGCCAGGCGATCGAATTAACGGGATTTAATCTGGCAGAAATTGCTCCTTTAGCCGCGGGATTATCCAGTCAAAGTAATTATCAACCCGACTGGTTAGAAAAAGTTATTTTTTGGACGGGAGGACAGCCATTTTTAACCCAGAAAATCTGTCAGCTATTGCGGGAAACTAATTTAGATATTGAGACGCTGATCAAAGAGAGAGTTATTAATAATTGGGAATCTCATGATGAACCAGTTCATCTGCGAACTATTGCTGATCGCTTGTTAAGAAATCAAGACAAAGCGGGTCGTTTGTTAAGCATCTATCAACAAATTTTAGAAAAGGGTGCAATCGCGTATGATGATAGTCCAGAACAAGGGGAATTAAGGTTATCGGGGTTAGTAGTAAAAAAGGATAATAAGTTAGTAGTTTATAATCCTATTTATCGAGAAATATTTAATCTTAATTGGGTGGAAAAACAATTAGAGCAATTGCGTCCCTACTCAGAAGCACTTGCCGCCTGGCAACAGTCTAATTATACCGATGAATCGCGGCTTTTACGCGGAAAAGCTTTAAATAATGCCCTCGATTGGTCTCAGGGTAAAAGCTTAAGTAATCTTGATTATCAGTTTTTAACTGCTAGTCAAAATCTCGACAAAAGAGAGGCAGAAATTAGCCTAGAAACTCAGAAGCAAGCTAATAAAATTTTAGCAATCGCTCACAAAAAAGCTACGAAAAGAATTCAAATTGGCTCGGTAATTTTAATTGCTTCTCTCCTGGGTTCTTTCTTCGCTTTTATTCAGGTAAAACAAGCGTGGCAGCAAGTAGAAAGCGCTAAATTAGGTATTCAACTACAGCGCAATGGTGACAGTTATTGGCAACAATTTCAATTTGAAGAACTAGAATCTTTAATTGCGGCTATGCAAGCAGTAAATAGTTTAAAAAACATCGTTACTGATGACCAAACCCTGGGTAAATATCCTGCTACCAGTCCAATTATTACCCTACAACAAATTTTAGATCGCATTCAAGAAAAAAACCAACTGCAAGGACACTGGGGAACTATTTATAGTGTTAGTATTAGTCCCGATGGTCAAAAAATCGCCACTGCTTCCCAAGATGGGACGGTAAAAATTTGGAATCAAAAAGGTGATAATATTCAAACTTTGACAGGTCATCAAGGAGCAGTTTATAGTGTTAGTTTTAGTCCCGATGGTCAAAAAATCGCCACTGCTTCCGAAGATAAAACCGCCAAAATTTGGAACTTGCAAGGACAAAATTTAGTCACCTATCCTGACCATCAAGAATCAGTTTATAGTGTTAGTTTTAGTCCCGATGGTCAAAAAATTGTGACTACTTCCAGGGATAAAACCGCTAGATTATGGAATTTATCAGGTCAAACTTTACAGGTATTTAAGGGACATAAAAGATCGATAGATGCAGCTAGTTTTAGTCCCGATGGTCAAAAAATTGCCACCGCTTCCCGGGATGGTACGATTAAAATCTGGGATTTATCAGGTAAAATTATCTTGAGTTTAGGTCAAGAAAATATTGAGGCTTTTTATAGTGTTAATTTTAGTCCCGACGGTCAAAAAATTGCCGGAGCAGCGGCCGATAAAACTGCTAAAATCTGGGATTTACAGGGAAATTTAATAGCTACTTTCCGGGGACATCAAGATTTTGTCAACAGTGTGAATTTTAGTCCTGATGGCCAGTTTATAATTACCGCATCTAGTGACGGTAGTGCTAAAATTTGGGGACTGCAAGGGGAAGAAATAACCACTCTGAGAGGACATCAAGAATCAGTTTTTACTGCTGTATTTAGTCAAGATGGAAAAGAGGTGGTAACTGGATCGAGTGATGAAACGGCTAAAATTTGGCAGCTGAACAATTTAAATCAAGCTAAGGCCGATAATACCAGTGTTACCATTAATTCCCGGGGGAATATTATCGCTATTGCTAATAAAGATGGTCAGATTACTTTACTCGATTCCCAGGGAAAAAACATTAGAGAATTTGCCACAAAAATGCGCTCAATCTATAGTATAGCTTTTCATCATGATGATAATCAGATAGCGATTACAGGAAGAAACGGAAAAGTCCAAATCTGGAGTGAAAAAGGAACAATGCTTCAAGAATTTACTGCTAGTCAAGTACCGATTTATAGTCTTGCTTTTAATGGAGAGGGAACAGCAATAATCACGGGAACAAGCGAGGGAAAAATTCAATACTGGCATTTAAGCAATCATCGGCCTCAATTGATTAATTCTTGGACAGTTGATGATAGTATTATCTATGATTTGGTGTTTTCTCCTGATCATCAAAAAATTGCTACCGCTACTCGGGGAAAGATTAAAATTTGGGATTTACAGGGCAATCTTTTAAAGGAGATTAAAACCGATTCTTTTCCCGTTTATGGAGTTAGTTTTAGTCCCGATGGTGAGAAAATCGCCGCTATTTCAAGGGATGGTACAGCTAGACGCTGGGACATGGACGGAAATTTGCGCTCCGAGTTTAAAATAGAAGAAGATATCGTCTATGGGATCGCTTTTAGTCCTGATAGTCAAGAGATTGTGATTATTGCTAGGGATGGTCAAAAGCATCGATGGCCCTTAGAAACGGAATATGATTATTTACAAAAATTGCTCGATCGAGGTTGTCTTTGGTTAGAAGATTATCTCAGGACTCGTCCCGAAAAACGAGAAGCTCTATCCCCCTGTACTGGGAAAATAAAACCATTCACCTTTTAAACTTGGTTTGACTGGGTGGGGGGTGAAGGTTAAATTAATTAGTTAATTTCTTGATCTCTTCGGTTTGTCTTATGCAACGGACAGGGTTATAAGGGATGAAACCCTTATAGAAACAGACATTACTGCAATTTTTGTCAATTGTTTGCAATCTGGAGCGAACTAATCAATTAAATCTCTTGCCAGATCAGGATTTAGTCGATTTATGTCTCCATATAGAATCATACCAAGTAACGAAGAACCCAACATTTTGGGTTTTAACGCTAGAATTTTATCTAAACTTTGTCACTTTAATGAATTCAGATGCTGTAATTTTTAACTCTCCATCCAAGTTTCTCACGGTGTACGATCTGAGTTCTCTTTGGGTTGAACCATCGGGATAAACATAAGTATTTTGTCCTATAAAGTTTATCGAAGTATCTGTTCTCGAAGTAACTTGTAAATCTTCGACAGTTACTCTTTTAAATTGACTGAAGAAGCTAGGAGAAGAAAATGACTCTGCCAATTGTGGGCTATATAAAGACCTTGCCTGATCGAAGTTTTTTTCTGAAAGCGCATAGTACAGATTTTCAATCAGGGATATCGCTTCGCCTTCGTTGATATCTTGATTGACACTTTCACTAGGAACAAAAGTTTCTGATTTCTGACGCTCTGCTTCCAGTCGGGCTTCTGCTTCTTGTCTCCTTCTTTGTTCTTCTGCAAGTTGTTGTTCTGCCTCTTTTCTTCGACGTTCGGCCTCTTCTCGTTGGCGCTGTTCCGCTTCTAGACGTTGTTCTTCTCTGGCTTTCAATTCGGCTATTTCTCGATCGCTCGCCTGTTTTTGCTGTTCTTGAAAATGCACTACACTGCCCGCTAATGCCAAAACTCCCACTGAGCCAAGAGCGATCGCAATCTTTGTCCAATTGTTTGAAGGTGAAGGAGGCGTTGGCGGGGGTACTGGCTGAGAAGGAATGGTGACGGGATTGACAGGCAGTTGCACGGGGATAGTTGAAGAAACCGAGAAAGAGGAAGTTGGTTGCCCAGCAGAATCTGGTACAGGAGTCGGGATTGGCGTAGGAATTGGTGGATCCGATGAAGGGTTGGTTTTAAGGTCATTGCTTGAAATCACCCCCAAAGCTAAAGCCCAGGATTCCACTGCCCATCTAGCGGCCTCTTCAGCTAACCCCAGATTATCTTGCAGTTTTTTGGTTAGTCGTGCTAAAAATACCACTGGTGGCGTACTATTTTGCGAGGCCAGTAAATCGGCGGGGACTCGTTCTTTCAGTGCGCCTACGAGAACCGCAATTTCCTTCTGATACTGTCCACATAAGTCTCGTAGCAGTCCCTCACAGCGTTGTGGTTCATCACATAGAGAACGACCATATTGAATAATAATTTCCTTGAGTTTTTGACGGGGTAAATCATTCATCAGCAAATTTCTCCTGCTACTGAACCAAAGTTAATTTTAGTGCCAACCGTAAGCTTGATACTGCGCCCAGGATCGATTTGCTTTTGCTCACCGTTAGCTAAAGTTACAGTCCAAGCTCGATGGGAACAGTTCTGTAGCCCCAATACACTAGGATCTTTAGGATTAGGATTCACCTGTGCTACCACACCATCAGCACCTTGAGATTCTAACCCCGGAATCTCTCTTGCAGTTAAGCGAGTTCCATTCGTTAGAGAAATGACTTGTCTTTTAATGTGCAAGGAAAATTGAGTCTGAGGTTGAGAATAGGAAGGGGAAGACCTATCCTGATAAGCTTCTGGAGAAGCACGATTAAGATCGCGGTAGGCTAATTGATCTGGTGCATCGGCACTGTGAACAAAGACGGTAAGATTGCCCACTCGCTGATTATCCCCTGGTTGGAGTGGCTGAGTTACCCCAGTGGCGATATCTTCGCAGAGGATTTGACCTTGGCTGAGTCGGTAACGCAGGGCAACAGGTGGCGCATTCGGGGCGTAAATAGTACAAGCTTTGGCATCGCCACCAATACTGACGGGTTCGGCTCCCAGATTGACTGTGCGGCTCTCTTTGGGATTGTATTGAATCTCCAGCCAAGCTGTACGAAAAGCGACTTCAACGAAAACGACCATTAAGCCGATAAAAAAGCCTAAAATAACCGCTCCAACCAAACGACCAGAGGCATCACCGGCACTCTGGGAAACCAACAAAAAGGCTAAAGCACCAAAGAAACCGCCGATCGCACCAGCAATAGTCGCTCGTTTTGCTTGTAGGTTAGAGATGAAAAAGCCCATCCCCCTTCCCAAAAGCCCTCCCAAAAGCGTCCAGCCAGCGATCCAGCCAGCTTTAGCGAGGATTTCTGACTGGGCAACTAAACTCAACAGTGCTTGAGCAGAACCACCAGAAACGAGGCCTGCTAATAGCCCTCCTGCAAGTAAGATAGTGCCTTGACGAGTGGATAAAAACGGACGATGAAGATAGAAGTTTTGCCCGATTGCTAGGGCAAGAGATAAGCCAATGGCAAGCAAGGCTGTCCATAGACCGACAATAAACACCATATACCAAAACTGCTGGGCGTTAGGCTGCTGTTGTGCTGGTTTTGCTTCAATGGTGAATTCATAAATGGGTCGCTTTGGTTGACCATGAGAAATAGAACCAGAAAATTCTTGACTATTCCCCTCTACTAATACACCGACCGTAAAGGCAGTTGGGTCAGCCTCGCCATGATTGGCATAATGATTGACAAACACCTGATATTTTCCTTTTGGTGCGCCTCCAGCAGGCCAGTAAATGTTTTCTACTGGCTCTTTTGATTGCCGTCCACTTGCGTTCATATCAACGTCAAGTTCGCCTCCTGATTGCGATCGCTTGTGCGAGTAATAAATCTCCTCTCCTGATGGATCGATACAATGTATATCTAAATCGTTGTAGTTATTCCATAACAGAGAAAGCTGAACATCCCCTGTTTTAGCTCCCTCTCTTTGCAGTCGTTTAGTCAGTTCTGGATTAAACACAAGTGCAGGTGTCGAGGCTTCTTGTTGTGTTTGTGGCAGCATTGTCCAAGATAAGAACCATTCACCCAATAACCATCCGATTAGGCAACCAAAAGCCCCTAATAAGCCGAATAAGAGAACCTTTTTCCAACTTGATGATTGTCTCATGATCGCACCTCTCCTTGAACTGAACCAAAGTTAATTTTCGTGCCAACCGCAAGCTTGATGCTGCGCCCAGGATCGATTTGCTTTTGCTGCCCGATAGGTAAAGTAGCTATCCAAAATTGATTGGAACAGTTTTGCAACCCTAAAATGCTGGGATCTTTGGGATTAGCATTTACTTCAGCGACTATTCCATTAGCACTTTGCGCTCCCAACCCAGGAATCTCCCCTGCCTGCAACCGAGTCCCGACAGTTAAAGGAATCGTCTTCTGCTGAATCCGCAGCGAAAAGGGAGCTTGAGGTAGGATCGGTGGACTGTAATACTGAGTCGCCCAATTCTGAGAACGAATTGGTGAAAGTTGCCGAGCTTTCAGAATGGCTGCCATTAAGAAGGCATAAGCTAAAATTCCGGCAAAGGCAGTGACGAGATTGCTGATAGCACCAGAAGCGTTCCAAAGGGCGTGCAGTGCTGATGCTGTCAAGTAGCCTATAGCCAAGATTGACCAACGTCTAGACGGTTTCAGGACGCTTAAGCCAATGAAATAACCAAAATAGCCGCTATAAGCCATGTGTCCGGCTACAGAACCAATAATTCGAGGAATGAGTAATTGTATCCCGATTAATTCTCCTGCGCCTTCCCCTGCCTGAGTTGCTACCTGCTGAATCGCTCCAGGCACATACTGTCCCAGGGTTTCTAGGAGGGTAAAGCCAGCAGCAGAGGCAGTTGCTAAGAGAATGCCATCAAGGGGTTCCCAGACACCCACTCGCTCTCGCCAAGGGGTTCTGAGCATTCGTCCTATCCCCAGCGCAAGGAAGACAGGTATGGCTTTGAGGAGTTCTTCTGCCATGCCTGCACCAAAAAAATAGTGGATAAACGAAGAAAGAAATCCTATTTCTGTTCCTTCTGTCGGTATTTCTCCTGGCAGGATTTGACGGAAAACCAAGATAAATAGCGACCAAATAGGACTGAGCAAGAGTAAAACGGTAGTTATTGCCGATCCTATCAGCAACCACCAGGGTTTTTGTTTGCCGCCCAATTGATAGACGAAGTAGTAGCCTGCCCCAATCAGATAGACTGCTAATAGGGCATTGAATAGGTCAGGATTACCGATCGCAGCAAATAGTCCGACGACTAATAAGACGGTAAGGACACCTGGTATCAGGTAAGCTTTTTTAAATAAATCCTGCCTTGTCGCGATGATGGGCAGCATTTGACTTAAATGAAGGGAGTCGCCAGGTTGGATATTTAAAGGACGACCAGGAAGTCCTGGATTGCTAACTTGACATTCAAAGACGAATTCTACACCCTGCTGACCGAGAGAAATGCGATCGCCTAATTGTAATGTCCGACAACCTTGCAATCGCTGGTTATTAATATAAGTGCCATTGGAACTCCCTAAATCACAGATTTGCCAAGAAGGAGGACTTCCTGAAGGCATGACGGGACGAATTTCTAGATGGCGACTAGAGACTCCTGGATAGTTGGTGGAGTTGAGAACAATTTGACAGTTTGGCTCTCGTCCAATGACAAGAGATTGATGGGTTGATAAGGGATGATGAGTAGGTGTAGTGTGGGCGGCTGCTTTAGGGTAAATTTGTCTTAAATAAGCGTTGTACTGAGGTTGTTGTGTCATTGGATTTGCCTATTTTCATTGAGGTAAGTGAGGTATTTCTTTATAAATAAAAAATTGGTAATGGCTGCAAAGGACAATTTAATTTAAGGACAGAAATTTCTTTCCGGTACTGCCCACAAAAAACCCTGAGTAGAGCTTGACAAAGTTTAGGATCGTAGTAAACTGAATGACTGTACTGGGTAAAAATTTCTTTGATTTTTTGTCCTGGTAAGTTGTTCATATTTTTTAACACTCAATTGAATATCAGTGAAATATAAAATTATTCTGTATAATTTTTATAATCTTTAAACTTATAGTCATTGACTCCTGGGAAAACCAAAAACTTAATGGCATTAACCTTATAATTATCACCAGAGCATTCCATTTCATCAGACTTTTCAAATTCAAATGCTGTTCTTGTTACACAAAATGAAAAATCATCAGCTCCCCACTTAATATTGTTTATTTGTCCATGAATGTAGATATCTCCTCGCTTGTTAAAATCTACGAAAACTTTTGTACATTCTCCTTTTTTAATATTCCACCATCCTCTTGATTTCCATCCGTCTCCGTCCCAATACATAATTGCAGCATCAATTATGTCATTAGAAGTTTGATTGCAAAGGTTTAAATAAGTATCTCCAGATATATTAAGATTATTCTCCAGATTATTCTCAACATTTTCTAGAGTATTTTGAAAATTTTGTACTTGATTATAAAGCAAATTTCTCTTATTTGTAATATTCTCAACTTTTTGATTATGTTCAGTTATAAGATTCTCAACTTCTTGATCATGTTCAGTTGTCAGGCTCTTGATTTTTTGATTATGTTCAGTGATCAAATTTTCATTTTTTTGATTATACTCAATTGTAAGATTGTTCAAATTTTCAGTAAGATTGCCCATTTGTTGATTTTTTTGATAAGCATAAATTCCAAGCACAAAAGCTGCTAATGCTGAGATGCCAGCCAATATAGAAACAAAATTGGCAGCAAACTTATGGGCTGATTTCTGATTAATATTTTGCTGTTGTCTGGCTGTTGTTATTGCTTCATTTAGCTTGCCTACTTCTTGTTTCCATTGCTGTATTTCTTGCTCGGATTGATCTAATTTTTTTTCATATTCTTCTCTTTGTTTTTGCTCTTTTTCTGCTTGTTGTTGTCGTTCTAAAATTAATTGTTGTTGACTCTGAAAGTCATTTTTAGTTCGTGGTTGGGAAATCACCCCTAATGCTAATCCCCAAGAATCTACAGCCCAGTAAGCAGATTCCTCAGCTATTCCTAGCTCATCTTGTAATCGCTTTGTAAGCTTGGATAAAATAACTGCTTGAGGAATCTGATTCTGGGATTTTAGTAACTCGGTAGCCACGCCTTTTTTAAGAGCATTCACTAAAAGAAAGACTTCCTTGCTATATTGCCCACAAAAGTCCTTTAGTAATCCTTCACAGCGTTGAGGGTTGTCAGAAACATCCTGTCCGTACTGGGTAATAATTTCACAAAGCTTTTGTCGAGGGAAGTCGTTCATAGGTCTTTTCCTGCGCTCAGGTTTTCGATGTAACCACTAATTTGAGCTTTAGTTCCACACCAAGGACAGGTATGAAAGCTACCCTGCTCACCTCCGCAAGATACTTTATTACAGCGAGAGAATAAAGAACCCCCGCATTTAACAAAGCTCTTTTGTTCGCAGTAAGAACAACCCGGATAAGTATCATCTACCGAAAAACTGCCAGCAATTTGGCTTTTGTCGTAGCATTCCCGTTTTGCGGCTGCTTCCTTAATGGGAAAAGCCCAATCAGCTATCCACTGATTTGGTAATTTTTCCTCCATGCGAATGCCAAAGCTTTGCTTGGAGTGGCTACATCGAGCCATGATGATAACGACTTTAAGAGTAGTCATCGGGTTGAGATCCTGTTGAAAGATGATTGTTCAGAAGTATTTTTAGCGGGTTGTTGTTTAATTTTGATCCGATTGATTTCTAACTTCATCTCATTTTCTGTCTGTTGTTGGCGTTTTAACTCTGCGTTAATCCCGTCCAGACGAAAAAAAAGAGAAACACTGAGGGCAGTGCTAATAACAGATAAAGGAAGCGTCACAATTAAACCTAGTATTACCAAAACAACCTTGTTATCAATTTTTTTTTGATGGTTATCTAAGCGTTTTACCTTACTCTCAAATACCGAGATATTCTCTTGTTGTCTCATGTTGGACTCCTCAACTAATATAACTTTCCTATCTAAATCTTCTACACGGTCTGTTAGATAATCCCGATCATCGGTTTCAAGTCTTTTAATCATGCCTAGAGTGATGTCATCTCCGCTGCCTTTTTCTGAAGTCTCTTGAAGAAATCCTTCTAATTTTTGTCGGACTTCTTCAGTCAGATTTGACTTGAACATCTGTCGATAATCTTGACCAATTTTAAAAAATCCTTCATCAGTAGAAAAAGAATTAGAATAGCCATCAGTAGAAACCAGAATTAAAGCAGGTATTTCTTTGGGCGTACCTTGTGGATACAGTTTTATATGAACCTGAAATTCATTCCATGCCTTATTCATACAGAGTGAAGTTGTCTCATTGGCAATTAGGTTGGGATCCCGCTCCAAAGGTCGAGTCGTATTTCCCTTAGAATCCACCTCAAGAATGTCCCCATCACCTAACTGAATATAGACAATGAAAAACTCGGTCACTAAAACTGCCAAGACGGTGGCCCCATAAGCGAGAAAATAGTTATTTTCAACGGCTTGCCAAGCAGCTTCTCCATCTTTATCAACAAGAATCTGTTTCTCTTCATCAGTAAAGTTGGGTTTATTAGTTAATTTTTCTTCATCATTTTCTGACAAACCCAAATCTTTGTTGACAGCTTTTCTCCACTCATTGACAAGTCGCGGTGGTAGAAGTCTTTGGGCTGCATCTTTCAGTGCTGAGAAATTAATATCACTCGATTGACTGCTCAAGAAAAATTCTTGAATTACTTTAATTGCCGTTTCAACAGCAAAACGAGAGCCTCTATCGCTGCGAAAACTTTTGGCACTGCCATGGCCATCTGATACAGCCAAAATCAATGGCAAACCGATGCCTGATTCTGGAAACCAGCGAATGGCATCCTGATTGGGCAATCCAGAACGCACATGAGAGGCTCCTTTGACAGATTCACCAATGCACCGCCATTTTAGTTGGGGTATATTTTCTTTCATGAGTCCTCCATTTCACCAGACATCAGATGCACTATCGATAACATTTTGAGGCACTGGAATTGGGACATTTCCGCCTCCAAAATTAGAGTTTTTGGTTTGACTGCTAGGAGAAGAGGCAGCTTTTAAAACAACAGTAGAAACCCATTTAATCTGTTTGACTAGATTTTCGGGACTATTAGATTGAAGAGGCCTTAGTTCTGAGTGTCCAATAAACTTCTGCAATGGTTCATGATCTGCATCTCCACCAACTGCGATTGCAATTCGTACAGCCTTCTTGCCCCAAGGCTGTTCCATCAAGTGTCTCAGTCCACTGCTAAAGTCGTCAGTCGGCTGACCGTCAGAAATCAGCACTAAAACAGGGGGAAGCGCCCGGTCAGTCATGGGCGGTATTTTAAGTTGGTCTGCAACCATAGAGAGGGCTTTACCCATATCTGTGACACCATCAGCGGTCAAATCTGTCCACTTAAAATTTTCAACTGGTGTAGGTTGAGCTATGTGCCACTGCGCTCCACTAGAAAATTTAAGGGCGCGAACTAATACTTGTGCATTGGGATTCTCATTTGCTTCTTTTTGCATTAAGGGAATTGCTTCACGAATGGCTGTATTGAGAACCTGGATTTTGCCGTTTACAGACATAGAACCAGAACAATCACAAATCCAGATAAAATGTAAGGGGCGGCTTGACAACCCTTCACCTGGTAGTGGCATATTCAATATCTCCTTGATTCAGTAAAAAAAGTGGATTTCTAAACAGGGAATAACATTTCAAAGACGAATCTCACCTTCTGCTTTGCCGAAGTTGATCTTTGTTCCTACAGCCATAGTTGCACTGCGTCCTGGTTCGACATCCTTAACTTGATTATCAGCCGTAGTACAGAGCCATTTTTCTTGCATAAGATTTTTAATTCCCCAAATATTAGGATCATTGGGATGTCGAGTGACTTCAGCGACTGGTTGAGAAAAGTCAAACAATTTTACATTAATATGATGGGGAAATAGCTTGGTATCATGATTCAACATAATGATATTTTTGTCAATGCGAATTCGAGGGGGCAAGCGAATTTCTTTCTGACATGACCAACAAGGGTTAGGTTTACCGCCTGATGCTTTTATTACATCAGGATCGTAGAAGTTCTCAGCGCCACAGTGAGGACAGTAGATGATAGAATCGCGCAAGTTTACCATTGCTCCCCGCCACTCTGACTCCCTGACGCGGCCATTTTCTGGGTCTTGAATACCTTTAGTAAATGCCTTGGTAAACAGTTCGCGGAGAAATTGTGGATAAATAGGCCAGAAGGCAAGGGCATTATCATGGTAGCCACGTACTGGTACATTGGAATTGTCTTTGGGGTCAAAAATGAACACCGCCTCAGTACCATAAAGCTTATTCATCGCTGGAGCGTCCAGACATTTAATTTCGGTTTCTTTCTTTCCTTCCAAGGGGTGATGGATCATTAACATATAGAACAGTAAAACTGCCAAAGAGTACAAATCCGTTTGCGTACTCGGTCTCGCTTGTTCAGTAATGATTTCTGGTGCTATAAAGCGTGGTGTTCCCATAACACCACCTTCTTGATCCCCATTGATGGTGACGTTATCGTTATCACAGATTAAAACATCCCCAGTGTTGGGATTAAAGAAAACATTACCGAAAGAGATATCGCGGTAACATAACCCTTTGGTATGAAGTTGAAAAAAGCCATCGGCCAGTTCAAATCCTGCGGTTGTTAAAGCTCTGAAGGTGGGTTCTGGTTTAATGCGCCGTTTCATTAGATCGACAAAGCCTTTATATTGAAGTTCTCGCAATGGCATGACATAGCCAAACCCTTCTATGCCAGGCTCTGATACAATATCTATAGGCCACAGAAAGCGATCACTCGGTGCGCCAGAATGGATCGCCGCCTCAAGCCGTTCGTACTGGCGAGGATCTGCCTGAATGGAGTGGGAGTAATACCATTTCAGCGCTACAGGCTGACCGGCTAAATTAGCTCGATAGACTTCTCCTTGACCGCCACCGCCAAGTAATTGCTCTACCGTGCAAGGGGTTTTAGAAGATTCTGTATGGACTGTCTGTCCAGATTTGAGTAGGTCACTCACCTTGTTCCTCCTTTTTAGGGTAACTTAAGCAAATGGAATGTTTTTGAAGGTGATTCTTCTTTCTTATAGCTCAAGTAAATATAATTAGGGTTTGCTGAAAAAGTCATTGAAAAGTACAGGTCTCTTAATCAATGATTTCACTTAGCTACAAGCATAAGCTTTAGTTGTTGATTAATTTTTAATTTATAACTTATCCTAATCATTGACCGAG